>MDTB01096678.1_pt1 | contig 59638 bp, 62 predicted proteins | sample 811161 | NCBI WGS metagenome assembly MDTB01 (sample SAMN05326650, study PRJNA326480) | marine metagenome | isolation source: seawater | place: Mediterranean Sea | collected 2009 | reverse complement strand
TTGCCTAAAAAATTTACAAAAGCTCCAAATTCCATAACCTTAACTACTTTACCTTTATAAATTTTTCCCATTTCAGGTTTTGCTATCAAATTTTTAATAAATTCTAGTGCTTTATTTCTTGATTCTTCGTCTGGAGCTGCAACAGTAACTTCACCTGTATCTTTTACATCTACTTTTGCACCGGAAGTCTCGACTATCTCTCTAATTGTTGCTCCTCCTTTACCTATGACTGTGGCTATATCTTTTTTATCAACCTTTATTGTCTGCATTTTAGGTGTGTGTTTTGAAAATTCTTTTCTTGAAGTTTTTAAAGCTTTGTTCATCTCTACTAGAATATGTTCTCTTCCAGATTTTGCCTGGTCCAAAGCTTTTTCCATAATCTCAAATGTTATTCCAGTAATCTTAATGTCCATTTGAAGAGAGGTTATTCCATTTTTGGTTCCAGCAACTTTAAAGTCCATGTCGCCCAAATGGTCTTCATCTCCAAGAATATCTGATAACACAGAGAATTTTTCTCCCTCTTTAATTAAACCCATGGCTATACCGGCAACTGGCTCCTTTATAGGAACCCCCGCATCCATCAATGATAAAGATGTACCGCAAACTGTGGCCATTGAAGATGATCCATTTGATTCAGTAATTTCTGAAACAACTCTTAAAGTATAAGGAAAGTTTTCTTTTTTTGGTAAGGATGAATTAATTGCTCTCCAAGCTAGTTTACCGTGACCAATTTCTCTTCTTCCTGTCCCTATTCTTCCACATTCACCGACTGAAAAAGGTGGAAAATTATAATGAAGCATAAAATTTGATCTTTTCATACCGTCAAGACTTTCTAGCCTCTGTTCATCATCAGACATACCCAAAGTTGTAACAACTAAAGCTTGCGTTTCTCCTCTTGTAAACAAGGCTGAACCATGAGTTCTTGGTAACACGCCAACTTCACATTTTATTTGCCTTACGTCAGCAAGACCTCTGCCATCAATTCTTTTTTTATCTTTTAAAATAGCTGTTCTAACAATATCTTTCTCAAGGGATTTTAATTGTGCCATCACTTGATTTTCAGTAATTTTTTCATCTCCAGCAAACATTTCTTTGCATTTTATTTCTATTTCTGAAATTGATGTGGATCTTTTTTTCTTATCAATTTCTTTGAATGCTTTTCTTAAATCAGCTTCTACTGAATCTGAAATTTTCTTTTTTATTTCTGAATGATCAACTTCTTCGATTTTCCATTTAGGTTTTCCAGCTTTTTTAGCTAAACTTTCTATAGCATTTATAATCGGCACAAAATTTTCATGTCCAAATTTAACAGCGTCAAGCATAACTTTTTCTGTCAATCCTGAGGTTTCTGACTCGACCATTAAAACTGCATCTTTCGTTCCTGCAACAACTAAATCTAATTCTGATTCTTCTAATTCTTCGGGAGAAGGATTTAATAAATATTTGCCATCTTTATACCCAACTCGACTTGCAGCTATTGGACCTTGAAAAGGCAAACCAGAGATTGCAAGAGCTGCCGATGACGCAATAATAGACAACACATCAGCCTGATTCTCTCCATCATAAGACAGTACTGTTGGCAAGACCTGAACTTCATTCAAAAAACTTGATGGAAACAATGGTCTTATAGGCCTATCAATTAGTCTTGAAATTAATGTTTCGGCCTCAGTTGGTCTGGCTTCTCTTTTGAAATATCCCCCAGGAATTTTCCCGGCTGCGTAATATTTTTCTTGATAATTTACCGATAAAGGAAAATAGTCTTGCCCATCTTTAAGATTTTTTGCACCGACTGCAGTTGCAATAACTACTGTTTCTCCACAAGTAGCAATAATGGCCCCATCAGCTTGTCTGGCTATTTTACCAGTTTCAAGAGTTATTTTTTTCCCATTTATTTTTATTTCTTCTTTTTCTATTTTAAACATTATTTCCTTAAATTAAGTTGTTTTAATACTTTGTTATATGAATCTAAATTTTTTCTTTTTAAATAAGCTAAAAGTTTTTTTCTTCTATTAACAGATTTTGTTAAACCAACAGTAGAATGCTTATCTTTTTTAAACTTTTTAAAATGATCTGATAATCTAGATATTTTATCTGTTAGTAATCCTATTTGTACCTCAGCTGAACCCACATCTTTATCATGAACGGCTAGTGATTTAATTGTATCTTTTTTTTTGCTTTTCATTATCTTTATTTTTTTTTATTAATCTCTCTATCTTTTCAGCATATTCAAAGGAGTTATCTTCTACAAATGCAATTTTAGGAAGAAACTTTATATCAAGTTTTTTTGATAGTGCTTTTCTAACAAGATGAGAGTGAGCAGTCAAGACACTAACAATTTCAGTCATATCTGTTCCTCCCAATGGAATAACGTATACTCTTGCAGTTTTTAGGTCTGGAGTCATCCTTACTTCAGTAACAGTGATAATTTTTGTATTTATCAAGGGGATTTTTGCCTCGTTCCTTATGAAAATTTCGCCTAAATTTTGCTTTACTAACTCTCCTACACGTAATTGCCTCTGGCTATAAGCGGGTAGTTGACCTTCTTTTTTCATTATATTTTTCTTTCTATCTTTTCAGCCTGATAGGACTCGATTATATCTTTTTCTTTAAAGTCAATAAAGTCCTTTAAACTTATTCCACATTCTAAACCAGCTTTAACCTCTTTAACCTGATTTTTTTCTCTAAAAATACTTGAAATCTCTCCATCATATACAACTACACCGTCTCTAATAATTCTTGCTTTAGATCTATTCTTCACTTCTCCATCTACTACTTTTGATCCAGCAATCTTACCTGCGTTTGAAACTTTAAATATTTTTTGTATTTCTGCCGATCCATTAATAACCTCTTTTATATCTGGCTCAAGCAACCCTGATAGACCTTTCTCGATAAAATCAAGAGCCTCATAAATTATATTAAAATATTTTACTTCTACTCTTTGTTCTTCTGCCAATTTTTTTGCTTCTCTATTGGGTTTTACATTAAAACCTATGAGTAAGGCATTTGAAGCTTTTGCAAGAGACACATCAGTTTCATTTATCATTCCTATATCTGCCAGTATTATGTTAGATTTTACCTCATCATGTTTAATCTTGTTTATTGCTGTTTTCAAAGCTTCACTTGAACCCTGCACATCAGATTTAATTATAATATTCAATTCTTCTTTGTCGTCTTTATTTTCAAACAGTGTGGTTTTATCTTTAGCTTTAAGTGCGTTATTGTTGCCAAATGACTTATCTTTCCTAAATTCTGCAATTTCTTTTGCTTTATCCTCATTCTCAGTAACCAAAAACTCTGCCCCAGCATAAGCTGAACTGTTCATCCCAAGAATTTCTACCGGCATGGATGGATAGGCTTCATTTATGATTTTACCTTGGTGATCGATCATTGCTCGAATTTTTCCCCAAGTGTTACCACATACAAAATAATCTCCCCTTTTTAACAATCCATTTGTTATTAATATAGTTGATACCGGACCTTTACCTTTGTCAATTTTTGACTCTATTACTACTCCAGATGCTGAACCTTTAAATTCAGCTTTTAAATCAAGTAGTTCAGATTGTAATAATATACTTTCTTTAAGTTTATTTAAATTATCTTTTTTTGTTGCAGAAACTTCAACAAATAATGTATCGCCGCTTAAATCTTCAGCTATTAATTCATACTGCATTAAATCATTTTTAATCTTAGCAATATTTTTATTTGGCAAATCACATTTATTAACTGCTACAATTATTGGAACTTTTGCAGCTTTAGAATGTTGAATGGCTTCGATTGTTTGAGGTTTTATACCGTCATCTGCTGCAACTACTAAAACTACAATGTCAGTTATTTTAGATCCTCTAGCTCTCATTTCTGTGAATGCAGCATGACCTGGTGTGTCTATAAAAGTTATGATTTGTTTTTTTTCTGTTTGTACTTGATATGCTCCAATGTGCTGCGTGATACCTCCGTGTTCTCCTGAAACCACATTAGTATCTCTCAGAGCATCTAATAACGATGTTTTTCCATGATCAACATGACCCATTATAGTTACTACTGGCGGTCTCTTTTTTAAATTTTCACCTTTAATTTTAACTTTTGCACTGGTTTTTAATGTTGGAAGTTCCTCTATAAGAGGTTTGTGACCAAACTCTTTAACAATATATTCAGCAGTATCTTTATCTATAACATGATTTATTGTGGCTACAACTTTCATATTAAATAAAAATTTAATAATATCGCTAGATCTTTCTGCCATTCGATTAGATAATTCTTGAATTGATATTTGTTCTGGAACTTTTACTTCTCTAATAATTTTTTTAAATTCTTTCTTTTCTTCCTGAGTTATTTCTGATTTTTTTTCTTTCAGACGTGCTCTTTTAACAGAGGCAAGACTTCTTTGTTTTATTTCTATCTCTTCGACATTCATTGCTCTAGAAACTGTCAATTTAAAGTCTCTTTTTGAAATTGGTTCTTTAAGTTTTATTTTTCCTTTATTACTAGATTTTTCATCTTTTTTAATAAAATTTTTTGTAGCTTGTTGTTCTACAAATTTTCTCGCAAATGTTTTTTTTGATCCTTGCCGATTATTAAAAAAATTTCCTGGACTGTTTTTACTTATAGAACTTTTGTTTTTAAAAGGTTTTTTTTTATAAATAGAAAAAGATTTTTTACCATCTTTTTTAACTGATGAGATATCAATTTTTTTTGTTAACGTGGTTGAAATAGTTAATGTTTTTTTTTTGTTTTTTTTGTCTTCCATAAAATTTATTTAAATACTATCTCCCTCGCAGACATAATTAGTTGATCAGCTTCCTCTCTGGAAAGTGAAAACTCCTCTAAATATCCTTCGATTCTCACTTTTTTTCCCTTAACTTCATCATATCCTCCTATTAATTCATCTGAGGACAAATCCGCAAAATCACTCAATTTTTTAATATTTCTTTGTCCTAATAGAACTAACATACCTTGTGTTATTCCTTTTAGATTAATCAATGAGTCTTCAACCCCTAATTCTTTAAGTTTTTTTGATATTTCTTCTTTTTCTTTAAGTAGATTTTCTTTAGATCTTTCAATTAATTCTTTGGCAGTCGTTTCATCTATACCCTCAATTTTTAAAATATCGTCTGTAGTAGACTGAGAAATTTCCTCAATACTTTGAAACCCTTCAGATACAAGTAGTTGACCTAGAGTTTCATCAACCTCAAGGCTTTTTATTAAGTTTTCTGTCTTCTCTTTAAATTCTGCCTGTCTTCTATCGGAGTCTTCTTTATCAGTTAAAATATCAATCTCGTAATTTGTTAACTTAGAAGCTAACCTTACATTTTGTCCTCTTCTTCCGATAGCCTTACTCAAATTTTCTTCACTCAAAATTACATCTATTCTTTTATTGTCTTGATCGATTAAAACTTTTTGAATTTCAGCTGGTGATAGAGATTCAGAAATCAAGGTTGGTAAGTCCTCTGTCCATTTTATAATATCAATTTTTTCACCATGTAACTCGTTGACTATAGACTGAACTCTACTTCCTCTCATCCCAACGCAAGCACCGACGGGATCTATTGAGCTATCTTGAGAGCTAACACAAATTTTTGCTCTGCTTCCAGGGTCTCTAGCCACGGATTTAATTTCAATTATTCCCTCATATATTTCTGGAACCTCCTGAAAAAAAAGTTTTGCTAAAAATTGTGGATGGGCTCGCGATAAAAAAATTTGATGACCTTTTAATTCTTTTTTAACCTCATAGCAATAAGCCTTTACTCTGTCTCCTGTCTTAAGTATTTCTCTTGGAATTAACTCATCTTTTTTTATAACTCCCTCTGCCTTTCCAAGGTCCATAATGACATTTCCATACTCTAATCTCTTTATAATTCCACTTAATATTTGACTTTGTTTTCCAATAAAGTCCTCGTACTGTCTATTTTTCTCAGCTTCTTTTACTCTTTGGCTAATTACTTGTTTAGCGCTTTGAGCGGCGATACGACCAAAATCAATTTGAGGTAATTCTTCGTAGATCTTATCTCCAACTTTCAAATCTTTATTTTTCTGATTACTTTTTTTAGCATCACTTAGAACTATTTCTCTACTTGAATCTTCAACTTTATCAACAATTTCAAGTACTTTTTGAATTTTAATTTCTCCACTCAATCTATCAATTGAAACTTCAATATTATTTTCATTACCAAATTTTGTTAAAGCTGCTTTTTGAATAGCGCTTTCCATAGACTCGATTACTAACTCTTTGTCTATTGATTTTTCATTGGCTACCGCTTCTACTATTCTTAGTAACTCAAGTTTGTCTAAACCTCTATTTAACATTTTTTTCCTTTTTTATATGTTCCAAAAAAAAATGGGCTTAAGCCCATTCTGCAAATCTCCAAAATTTTAATACTTTTATTAAATTATTGGACTTTTATCAAGTTTACAATTTAAAAATAGCGGATTTATCGGTTTTTTCCCAAGAAAAATGTCCGTTATCAGAAGGCTTTCTACCAAAATGGCCGTAGGCTGATGTTTTTTCATAAATTGGTTTATTAAGCTTTAATAATTCCCTGATACCTCTAGGAGACAAATCAAAATTTTCATTTACTAGTTTTTTTACCTGTTCAGTTTTTTCAAAATCTTTTTCGTCAAGTTTAATAAAAATTGATAGTGGTTTAGAAACACCTATAGCGTAGGCTAATTGAATTAAACATTTATTTGAAACACCAGCTGAAACAATATTTTTTGCCAAATATCTAGCGACGTAAGCCGCAGACCTGTCTACTTTTGTCGGATCTTTGCCTGAAAATGCTCCACCTCCATGCGGAGCTGCACCTCCATATGTATCTACAATTATTTTTCTACCTGTTAAACCTGTGTCACCATCTGGTCCTCCAATAATAAATTGACCTGTTGGATTAATATAAATTTCATTATCATCCAGTTCTTTAATAAAATTTTCTGGTATTGATTTTTTTATGTATGGAACAATCAAATCTTTTACATGATTTTGATTTAAATCTTTAGAGTGTTGTGTAGATATTACGACAGAAGTCACTTTGGTAGGTTTATTATTTTCATACAACATAGAAACTTGGCTTTTTGAATCCGGTTCAATTCCTTTTAAAATTCCATTTTTTCTATCATTTGCCATTAACCTTAAAATTTTATGAGAAAAATAAATTGGAGCAGGCATTAAATCTTCAGTTTCAGTACAAGCATAACCAAACATTATGCCCTGATCTCCCGCACCTTCATCTTTATTTCCTTTTGAGTCAACTCCCATCGCAATATCTGTTGATTGTTCGTGAAGGTGATTTTGTATATCTACTGTCTTCCAGCTAAAACCATTTTGATCATAACCTATATCTTTTATGCATGATTTAACTTTTTCGATTAATTGTTCATTGTTAATTTTAGGTCCTCTTGTTTCTCCAGCTAGTACTACTTTGTTAGTTGTTGTTAAAGTTTCACAAGCCACTCTTGAGTAAGGTTCTTTTGATAGATATGTGTCAACCACCATATCAGAAATTCTGTCACAAACTTTATCCGGGTGGCCTTCAGAAACTGACTCGCTCGTAAATAAAAAACTGTTTTTTGTCATTTTAATTTTTTTAAAGTCAAAAAGATGAGTGTATATGTAAATAAAAGTACAAAAAATATCAAATCATTTCTACTTTTTTGATTGTTATTAAATATTGGAACTTTTAATTCTATGCTTCCAGTTTCATTTGGTCCCAATTTTTTTAAAACTTTCCCCTTATTATCTATAAAAGCACTAAACCCTTTATTGGCAGATCTAATTAAATAAGTATCACTTTCTATTGCCCTAAATATTGCTTTCGAAAAATGCTGATGAGGTCCTATAGAACCTCCGAACCAAGCATCTTCGGATATGTTTACAATTAAATTTGTGTTATTTTTTTTACTTTGAGTCAATTCTGGAAAGATGATCTCATAGCAAATTAGAGGCAATATATTTAAATTTTTATAAATAAAATTTTTTTGTTCTGAACCCTTGGTAAAAGATTTATAACCTTGTGTTATTTTTTTTAGTCCAAATTTTTCAAAAAAATCCTCGTAAAATATAAATTCACCAAAGGGAACTAATTTTTTTTTATTATATTTATAAACTACTTCAAGTTTATCATTTAATATCAATAAACTATTGAATATATCTCCCCGATCCTTTTCATCATAAGTATTTACACCTAAAATAATTAGGTGGTTTGAACTAAAATTATCTTCGAAAAAATTTTTAAATTTTAAAAGATCATTAAAATTATATCCAGTAAAAACTCCCTCAGGCCATATAAATATCGTATCTTTATTTTCTTCAGGTTCACTATATCTAATTAGATCTTTTATTGACTCTTCAACATCAGACTCAGTTAAATTATACTTTAAATCAAAATTTGGGGAAACAATTTTAAAATTAATAAACATGTTATTTTTAAGACTATCATTAAAATTTTCTTTTTTATTTAACACTTGTGAGCCATATATATAATTGAAGAAAAAAAATAAAATAAATGTTGAAAAGTAAAAAAATTTACTTTTATTATTTAAAATAAACAATAAAGGACTGCAAAAAAAAGTTATAGATAAAAGGTTGAATGCAAACAAACCAGTTATATTTAATAATTGTATAATTTCTGGAAACCAAGACCAACTATAAGCCCATAAGTTCCAAGGAAATCCAGTAAGAATTTTACTTCTTAAATAATCAATTACTGATAGCGAAGCACAAAAAAATAGAATAGATGAAAAATTTTTTTTTATTAACGGTCCTGTAGCGAGCATTATTAATCCAAAAAATAAACCTAAAAATAATGGTATTAGTATTACTGCAAAGGGAATTAAAAACTTGAAACTATCCTCAAAAGTTAGAGAATAAGATATCCAATAAGTTCCCGTTAAAAAAAAACCTATACCAAAAAAATATCCAATAAAAAAAAAGTTTTTTAAATATGGTTTTTTTCTATAAGTATTTTTTGATTTTTTATTGACATATAAAATAATCAAAAAAAGAGCTGGCAAAATAAAAAAATTTATAAAAGAAAAGTTAAACGGTTGGAAACTTAGAACTGACAAAGCTCCTAGTAAAAATGGAAATATAAAAACTAATAAACGTCTACTATTTAGTATAATATTTGTTAACATTTAATTTATTGATTTTAAAAAACTATTTTCCAATTTTAACATTTTTAAATAATCCTTGTTCAATTTATGTTTGTAACCCAACAAATGTAGCAAGCCATGAATCCATAATTTATCAAATGAATTATTCAAATTTTTTTTATTATTCCTTTTTACCTTATTTAGATTGATTACTATATCACCTAGATAAAAATTTTTTTTAGTTTTCAAAAATTTTTTAATGCTTTTTTTTTCATAAAATGGAAAAGACAGAATATCAGTAGTACTGTTTTTATTTCTAAATTTGTTATTTAATCTTTTAATTTCTTTAGTTCCCGTTAATTTTAAGGAAAATTCCATTTTTCTATTTCTAAAGAATTTTTGGTTTTTTCGAAGCTTTAATATTTTAATTTGTAAATATTTTTTTGGGTCTTTTAAATATTTAATCCAGTTTCTATCACCAACAAATACATTAACTTTTATCATCAATATTTTTTTGATAAGCTTGTATAATTTTGGAAACTAAACGATGTCTTACAACGTCTTTGTGATCAAATTCTATTATTTTAATCTCTTTAATGCGATTTAAGATATTTTTTGATTTTAATAATCCTGAATGAGATTTATTAATTAAATCAATTTGGGACGGGTCGCCATTTACTACTAATTTTGAATTTTCACCAATTCTAGTTAAAAACATTTTAATTTGGGTTGAAGTTGCATTTTGTGCCTCGTCTAAAATTGCAAAGGAGTTTTTTAACGTTCTTCCTCTCATAAATGCCAAGGGTGCTATTTCTATTTCACCTGAATCAATTTTTTTTTGAATTTTTTCATAACCAAATAAATCATACAAAGCGTCATAAAGAGGTCTTAGATATGGATCCACTTTATCTTTCATGTCCCCAGGTAAAAACCCAAGTTTTTCTCCTGCTTCAACAGCTGGTCTTGAGAGAATAACTCTCTCAACTTTTTTTTCCATTAATAATGTAATCGCTACTGAAACCGCTAAAAAACTTTTTCCTGTACCAGCTGGGCCTAAGGCCATTATTATTTCATTTTCTTTCAAAGCTTTTATGTAATCTGCTTGTTTTTCTGATCTCGCTATAACAGATTTTTTAGGTGTTTTAATTAAGTGTTCTATTTTTTGTACGTTTGAAAAAGAGTTAGAATTTATATTTTTTTTCACAGATAGAATTATATCATTTTTTTCAATTATGTTTGTTAAAAGAAGCTTATTAATTAAAAATTTTATCGAGTCACAAAGTTGGCTAATATTCTCACTTTTTCCTTTAACTGTAATTGAATTTCCACGAAAAAAAATTTTAGTCTTTGTTAGTTTTTCTAAAGTAATTAAATTTTGATTAAATTCTCCCACTATAGATAATAGCATTCCGTTATCAGAAATTTGAATATTGGAGGTCTCTTTGTCTATTTTCTTTATTATGTAATTTTTTTCTAAATTTGCTATTTCAGACATTTTTATTTTAAGCAGCCTTATAGTTCCTATCAACCACTTCTGCAAAAAGTGTATTTATATTAAATTTATTTATTTTGACAGTTAAAGATTTACCTATCAAATTCAATTTGCTTTTGACGACTACAGAATTTTGAAACTCGTCTCTTCCAAAATAATTGACATTATCTTTCATCTTGTTTTCAAATAATACAACTGCCTCCGTATTCAAAAGTTTTTTTCTGTATTGTTTTTTTATTAAGTTAGAAAAATTTTGAAAGGTTTTTAATCTTTTTTTTGATTCTTCATGATTAAAATTGGCATCATTGGAAGCTGGCGTTCCTGGTCTAGGACTATAAACAAAAGAAAACGTATTTATATATTGTATTTCTTTCAGTAGATTTAGAGATTTATTAAAATCTTCCTCTGTTTCTCCAGGATATCCAATGATAAAGTCGGTAGAAAATTTAATATTAGGCCTGTTGTCTTTTAAATCTCTTATTATTTTTCTGTAATCATCTATAGTGTGTTTTCTATTCATGGCTTTTAATATTCTTGAAGATCCAGTTTGAACAGGTAAATGTAATAAAGGCATTAATTTAGTACAATTTTTATAAACATCGATTAAATCTTTGCTCATATCCTTTGGATGAGAGGTTGTATACCTTATTCTTTCTAAACCATTAAGCTCGTTTAGTTTGAAAATCAAATCTGATAACCTATTTTTTTTATCATTATATGCATTTACATTTTGTCCTAAAAGAACTATTTCTTTTGCTCCTTTATCAATAAGTTCTTTTGCTTCTATTAAAATTTCATTTAAAGATCTTGAGTGTTCTGCCCCTCTTGTGTAAGGAACGACACAAAAATTACAAAATTTATCGCACCCCTCTTGTATTGTTAAAAAACTTGAAACTTTAGAACTTTGATTTTTAATTAAGTTTAATTTATCAAATTTTTCTATCACATCAAATTCAGTACTATTAATTTTTATCTTATTTTTTTCAATTTTTTTAAGAAGGTCGGGTATTTTGTGATAAGATTGTGGTCCGATAACTCCATCAATATATTTTTCTCTTTTTAACATTTCTTCACCTTCGGCCTGTGCTACACATCCAGCTATTAATAAAATTGGTTTTTTTCTTTTTAAAAATTGTTTTTTTAGTCTACCAATATCATGATAAACTTTATCTGTGGCTTTTTCTCTTATATGACAAGTGTTTAAAATATAACAGTCAGTATCTTCTATTTTTTGTGTTTGAAGATATCCTGCTAATTTCGCCAAGTCTAAAATACGATTGCTATCGTATTCATTCATTTGACATCCAAAAGTTTTGATAAATATTTTTTTTTGCAATTTATTTTTTTATTTTTGAACCATAGAGTTCTAATTTATGATCAGCTAATTTATAACCTAATTTCTTAGCTATCTTAATTTGAAGTTCCTCAATATCTTTATCTACAAATTCAATAATTTCACCTGTATTAATATCTATTAAATGATCATGATGCTCATCTGTAGAAGGCTCGTACCTTGATTTACCTTCTTTAAAGTCATGTCGTTCAATTATTCCTGACTCTTCTAATAACTTAACGGTTCTATAAACTGTAGCAATGCTTATTTTTTTATCGATCAAACTTACTCTTTTATGAAGTTCATCAACATCAGGATGATCCTTTGAGCCATATGTGTCTTTGGACTCAGACATAACCTTTGCAATTAATTTTCTTTGATCAGTTAATCTGACGCCTTTTTCTTTGCATTTATCTTCTATTACACTCATAAAATTATCTTAATTTAACTTAAATACAGTGGATTAATCAATTTATTTTCTAGTAAATTTTTTTTTATTAAAAATTCAATATTTTTAAGGTTAAATTCATCCAAATCGGAATCTTTATATCCATAAATTTCCGCTCCTTTCGATATTTTAATTCCTTTAGCTACAGACAAAGCAGCTCTAATTGATGAAAATTTACCTGGTCCCTTATTAATAATAATAGAAAATTCCCTATTAATTTTTACATTATTTTTTTCTATAAAATCAAGTATATTGATTACAAGTAAATTATTATTTTTAATATCTGTTTTAACACTATGCGTAATAAAATTTTCTTTAATTTTCAAACCTATGAAGTCATTTTTACCTGTGCAATTAATTATTAAAAAATCTTTTATCATAATAATATTTATAGTTTTTTTAGTTTCTCCAAACAAATCTTTTTCTTTAACAAATCTATCTGAAGATAAGGGAATTATAGCACTTATGTATCATAGATTTGAAGAAAACAAATACCCATCAACAAATATCAGACTTAAAGAATTTAAACAACATATTAAACTTATTAAAGACGAAGGTTTTGAGTTTATAAATGTAAATGACTTTGAGAGTAAATTAAAAAATGAAATATATAAAAAAAAAATTCTTTTAACAATTGATGACGGTTTTTTATCTTTTTATTTGAACGCATGGCCTATTCTAAAAAAACAAAAAATACCTTTTATGATTTTTATTAGCACAAAAGAGATTGGCACTAATAATTATATGTCATGGGATCAAATTAGAGAACTGTCAAAAAGCAATCTTGTATATATAGGTAATCATAGTCACACTCATGAATATTTAGTGGACATGTCTAATGAAGAAATAAAAAATGACCTAAAAACTTCTATGGTAATTTTAAAAAAAGAAACAAATAAAAGTCCAATTTTTTTTTCATATCCTTTTGGAGAATACAGTTTAAATTTTAAGACCATAGTAAAAGATCTTGGCTTTAAATACGCATTTGGTCAACATTCTGGAGTAATAGATCAAACAAAAGATTTTTTTGAGCTTCCAAGATTTCCTATTAATGAAAAGTATGGTGAAATTAAAAGATTCAAAACTTTACTTAAAACACTTCCATTACAATACAATAAAATTTTACCCGATGAAAAATATCTTTTAGCAAAAAATAACCCTCCCAAAGTTGTTGTTGAATTTTTTGAGGACCAAAAAAACTTAAATCTTATTAATTGTTATTCTAATGAACAAAACAAATGGAGAAAATCAAAAACTAATTTTATAAAAAAAAACATTATGGAAATTGAATTAGAAGGGGCTTTCGTTACTGAAAGAGGTCGAATAAATTGTTCATTAAGAAATAATGATGGTAAATGGAGATGGTTAGGTATTCAATTCACAATTGCTGAAATAAAATAACTTTTATAAATTTAATCCGTCTGAGTCTTTTTTATTGACTAAAAAAACATTTTCAAAATCAGAAAGAGAATTTTGAATAATTATTTTTTCAAGAATCTTTGTATATTCTTTTCCAGTTTCTGCATACTTATCGAGACTGTGGATTAAATCTAATCCTGATAAATTTTTCTTTTTATTTCTTAAATTTGACCTTTTTTCCCTAAATTTTTTATATGCTTTTTGTGTATTGAGATTTTTAATATAAGCTTTTACAGAAGCTCTTAAAATTGGAAACTTCAATATTTTATGAGTTTCTTCCTTGTCTCTTTTAAGTGGCTCTATACCAGTTCCATTCCAAGTCCACTGTCCAAATAAAGCGTTTCCCTCCAGTGCAAATCTCGATGTTCCCCAACCACTTTCTTTGGCTGCTTGTGCCAATGCAATTGAAACAGGAATAACATCCATTCTAGATAAAAGCTCAGGTTTTTTCTTAGAAGTAACTTTATATTCTTTGAATTTCTTTGTTAACCAAGTGTTCTCCGTTTCATTAATTTTATTTTTCTTTAAAATTCTTTTTAAAATTTTTCTATCTTCTTCTATTTTCTGATTTTCAGTAACGATTAGTGGAAGCACAATTTTAATAAAAGTTTCTTTTTTCTCTCTTACACTTGAAATACTTCCAAGATCCTTTGGAAACTGAGTAAAATATATTGGTTTAATTTTTTTGTCAGACCTTACCTGATCTAAATCATATTCAAGGTCTTCAAATAAACTTAATACTGTTTCTGTGTTCAGATCAAAAAATGTTTTATCTCTAATTATAGATTTTTTAGTATCATTTGATTTTTTTTCACTTGGTAATTTTGCAATTTGCTCTTTTTTGGGTTTTTTATCCTCTTTTTGAACTGCTTTAGGAGTTTTTTTCGGCTCAACTTTCTTTTCTTGTTTGACTTTTTGTTCTTTAATAATTTCAAGAGTAGTATTCTTTTCTGATAAACTTTTTGATTTATCAGATTTTATCTCCAACGAAATTTTTACAAAATCAAAATTCGAGACTGTCTCTTTCAAATAATAAACACCAAAAGCTATCAATGCAAAAAATGAAACTAATCCAAGTCTAGAAATAAATTTATTAAATGAGTTTGCTTTATATTGAGTATTATGAATATTATTAAGAAAATTTATAGTTGATTTGCTTAAATAAACAAAAAAATTTCTTAAACCAGTTCCAATTGAAACAAAAAAGTTCTTAATTTTTCTAAAAGCAAAAATTATTTTTTTAAATAAAAAAATAAAGAAAAATTTTATTTGACCCAGTAGACTAAAAAAAGGTTTTGTGAAAGTGTTTGAAATAAATATAGTAAAAGTTGTCTTTCCACTTGGGATAGGAACTTTGTTCTTCAAGAGTAAAAGTTCTATATTTTGAGTATTTAATTGATCTTTGTTATCTAAAATTTTTGATATTTTATAAATCTTAGCTAATTCTAATAATTTTTGCCTATAACTTGAATTTTTTTTCATATTAAATAGCCTCTACAGATTTAACCTCTTGCACATAGTGACATAGCAAGTTTTGTACACCTTGTTTTAAAGTCATGAGCGAACTAGGGCATCCAGAACAACTTCCTTGCAGCTCAACTTTTACAACACCATTTTCGAAAGATTTGAACTTTATATCTCCGCCATCTCTAGCAACAGCAGGTCTTACTTTTGTATCTAATACTTCTATAATTTTTTTTATAGTATCGTCTGATGATTTTTTTGAATAATCATTATCTTTTTTAACTTTTAAGATTGGTTCGTCATTTTTTTGAAAATAGTCATTAATATGAGAAATAATTACTGGTTTTAATTCATCCCATTTTATATTCTCATCTTTTTTTACTGTAATAAAATTTTCTGCTAATAAAATTAATTCAACTCCATTTAAATCCAACAAACCTTTAATGAAGGGATTTTTTATCTTAGCAATTTCTTTTTTTTGAAACTCTTCAGTTCCAATTGTGGAAACAGTTTTCTCCGAGAGAAATTTTAATGAATTAGGATTTGGAGTTTGTTCAGTTTGTATCATAATGCTATCAACTTATATTATAATAGTCCGACTATTTCACGTATCTTTTTTAAGTTGTCCTCTGCTATTATTGATGCTTTTTCTGTGCCTTTTTTTAAAATTGCGTCTAAATGATCTTTATTTTCCATTAACTTTTTAATTTCTTCTCCAATAGGGCAAACAACCTCTATTAGAACTTCTGAAAGCTTTGTTTTTAAAAATGAAAATTGTTTTCCTTTCATTTCGTTCAAGATCGACTCCAAACTGGTTTCTCTAAGATCTGCATATATATTTAATAAATTAAGTGCTTCTGGTTTTCCCTCTAATTCTTTTTTGGTTTCAGGTATAGGCTTAGAGTCGGTTTTTGCTTTTTTAATTTTTTTTACAATCTCGTCAGCGCTATCTTTAAGATTTATTCTTGAATAATCTGACTCTTCAGATTTACTCATTTTTTTTGTTCCGTCTCTTAAACTCATGACTCTTGAAATATTTTTTTGAATAAGAGGTTCTGGAAGAGGAAAAAATTTACCACACTGGAAATCTTTGTTAAATTTTTGTGCAATATCTCTTGAGAGCTCTAAATGTTGTTTTTGGTCAGCTCCAACTGGCACATGAGTTGCTTTATAAAGTAAAATGTCTGCGGCCATTAAATTAGGATAAATATAAAGACCTACATTGGCTTTTTCTTTATCTGATCCTGCCTTATCCTTAAATTGAGTCATTCTATTTAACCACCCAATTTTTGAAATGCAATTGAAGATCCAGGCAAGTTCGGCATGACCACTTACTGAGGATTGATTAAATATTATACTTTTTTCAGGACTTAATCCCGAAGCTAAAAAACTAGCAGCAGTCTCTAATATATTATTTTTAAGTTTTTGAGGATCTTGAAAAATAGTAATAGCATGAAGATCGACAACGCAATAGATACATTGCATTTCTTTTTGGAGTGAAACAAAATTTTTAATTGCTCCAAGATAATTTCCTAAATGAAGGTTGCCTGTAGGCTGAACACCTGAAAAAATAAGTTTATTTTTGCTCATATATTAGTTTTATAGTTTTTAATTTTTAAAACATCCAATAAATAACACGATATCAAATAAATTGTTGATACAAAACCTATAATAAAAAGAAGGTAAATTGACTTAAATTTATTATGATAAACTAAATTTTCTTCAAAATAATTCAATCCATAAATTAAAACTAAACTCATAAGAATTGCACATGAAATAATTTTAAATAAATTTTTTATTAGATAGGGAGCAATATTCAGAAATTTATATTTATTCAGAATTATAAAATATACTAATACTCCGAGCCATGTGGAAAATGATGTTGCTATTGGAATTATTATAAAACCTATTTGATTAAAGAAAATTAAACTTAAACTTATATTTATACAAACTATTAATAAAGAAATATAAAAAGGTGTTTTTGTATTATCTCTAGCAAAGAAAAAATTAGAAAATATTTTAACAAGAGCAAATGCAGGTATCCCGTAGCCAAAATATTTTAATGCTTGAGATGTCATTTTGATATTTTCTTCAGAAAAAGATCCATACCCAAATAGTGCATTAATTATTTCTTCGTGTGCTATAATTAAACCTAAACTAGCTGGAATAGAAAGGAGCAAAGATAGTTCTAAAGAAAGATTCTGAATTTTATTAATTTTAAAGAAATTCTTTTTTTTTAAAGATCTTGAAAGAGCAGGTAAAGAAACTGTACTAACAGCAATTCCAGCAACAGCAAGATTTATTTGATAAACTCTATCTGCATAATATAAATACGAAACTGCTCCAGACTCGAATGAAGCAATGATAGTTCCGACTAAAATATTTATTTGCGTTACACCAGAGGAGAAAATACTTGGAAATAATTTTTTTAAAAAAAACTTTATCTTCTTGGAAATTCTAAATTTAAAATTGAAATTTGGCTTATAATATTTTCTTGTAAAAAAAATTAAAAATAATAGCTGGACTACTCCTGCAAAAGTAACTCCGTAAGATAAATTTTTAGCAAACTCTAATTTAAATATATAAGAAGTAAATAGCGTAAATATTAAAACAACATTTAGTATAATCGGTGCAGCAGCAGCAGCAGCAAATTTGTTATTCGAATTTAGAATGCCAGAAAAAAAAGAGGATAAACTTACAAATAATAAAAACGGAAACGTTATTCTTGTTAATTCAATTGCAAGATCATATTTTTCTAGATCAGAATAAAAACCTGGTGCGATTAAATAAACGACAAAAGGAGTAAAAACCTCCACCAATAATACTATGAACAAAAGAGACAAAGTTAGCAGAGTAAAAACATCATTTGCAAATTTATTTCCAGTTTTTTTATTTTTCATTTTTTCTGATGTGTAGCTTGGTATAAAAGCAGCGTTAAATGTTCCTTCAGCAAATAATCTTCGAAATGTATTTGGAAGCCTAAAGGCAACAAAAAAAGCATCGGCATATATGGAGGCCCCTAAAAATACCGCAATAAGTATGTCTCTTAAGTAACCAAGAACACGGCTAATTAAGGTAAAGAAACTAAAAACATAAGTTGATGAGAGTAAATTCATAAAATTTCTAAATTAAGCCACAAATTAATAGTGAAATATTCTAAATTATATTACATACTAAAATATTAAATGACAAAAAAATCTAAAATAGACCATTATACAGATAAAGAAGCTTTAGAATTCCATATAAAAGGAAAGTCAGGCAAAATTGAGGTTAATTCCTCAAAACCACTAATAACAAAGAGAGACCTGTCTTTAGCTTATTCTCCTGGCGTAGCAGCTCCAGTAAAAGAAATAGCCAAAAACCCAGATGCTGCTTACGATTACACTAGTAAAGGAAATTTAGTTGCAGTCATAAGTAATGGATCGGCAATTTTAGGACTCGGAAATCTTGGCGCCTTAGCATCTAAACCAGTAATGGAAGGAAAAGCTGTATTATTTAAAAGATTTGCTGACATTGATTCTATTGATATTGAAATTGAAAATTCCGATACAAACCAAATAATTAGCACCATTAAAAATATTGGTAAAACTTTTGGGGGAATTAATCTAGAAGATATAGCAGCTCCAGATTGTTTCATTATTGAACAAAAACTTAAAGAAGTTTTAGATATTCCAATTTTTCATGATGATCAACATGGAACAGCTATTATCACTACTGCAGCTCTAATTAATGCTTTAGATATTTCAGGGAAAAAAATTAAAGATGTAAGAATTGTTGTCAATGGTGCTGGGGCTTCTGCGATTGCATGCACTAATTTATTTAAAAGTATAGGTGTAAAAAATGAAAATGTAATAATGTGTGATCGAAAGGGAATAATCTATGAAGGTAGAGAAAACGTAGATCAATTTAAATCTACGCATGCTTCAAAAACTAAATTGAGAACACTTGAAGAGGCAATGAAAAATGCTGATGTTTTTTTGGGGCTTTCAGCAAAAGATGTTGTTTCAAAAGAAATGATAAAATCTATGTCAAAGGATCCTATCATTTTTGCTTGTGCAAATCCTGATCCAGAAATAAAGCCTGAAAAAATAAAAGAGGTAAGAGATGATGCAATAATTGCAACAGGAAGATCAGATTATCCGAACCAAGTAAATAATTTAATTGGCTTCCCTTATATTTTTAGAGGAGCTCTCGATGTTAGAGCAAAAGAAATTAATGAAGAAATGAAAATAGCAGCTGCTAAAGCTATTGCTTTATTAGCAAGAGAAGATGTTCCTGATGAAGTAGTTTCTGCTTATGGAGGAGATCGACCAAGATATGGAAAGGAATATATAATTCCATCAACATTTGACCCAAGACTAATAAGTGTTATTCCCTCTGCAGTGGCTAAGGCTGCGATGAAAAGCGGAGTAGCGAAAAAAAAAATAAATGATTTAGAGGGTTATAAGGATCAATTAATAAATCGTCTAGATCCTTCTATGTCTTTAATGCAAGGAATTAACGCAAAAATTAGAAAAAATCCTAAACGAGTTATTTTTGCCGAAGGGGAAGACAAAAATATGCTCAAAGCAGCTATTGAATTTGACAAAAATAAATTAGGGAAACCGATACTTATCGGGGCTGAAAAAAGAATTAGAGAACAACTCAAAGATATAGGTCTTGAAGAAAATTTTAAAATTGAAATAATTAATTCGACCAACAAAGAAAAAAGAACAAAATATGTAAAATATCTTTATAAGAAACTACAAAGAGATGGTCAGTTAGAAAGAGACGTAGACCGCCTTGTAAGAAACGATAGAATCGCATGGGGTTCTTCTATGATTGCTTGTAATGATGCTGATGCAATGGTCACAGGTAATATTAGGCATTACGCAGCCTCAATTGAAAAACTTAGAAAGGTTGTTGACCCAAGGCCAGGAGAAGAAATTTTTGGTATGACTATGATGGTGGCAAAAGGTAGAACGATCTTGGTTGCAGACACAAATGTAAAAGATTTTCCATCAGCAGAAAGACTTGTAAATGTTTCAGTGTCTTGCGTAAGAGTAGCAAGGTTATTTGGATTTGATCCAAAAGTAGCTTTTTTATCTCACTCAACTTTTGGTAAACCTGTTTCAAAAAATACTAAACATGTTCGAGACGCAATTGAGTTATTAAAAAAGAAAAAAGTTGATTTTCATTTTGATGGTGAAATGCAGCCTGATGTAGCTTTAAATCCTATTTACAGAGATGTGTATCCCTTCTCAAAAATTGTAGGAAACGCAAATATACTAATAATGCCTGCATTACACAGTGCTGCTATCTCTACAAAACTTATGAAGTCATTTGGAGGTGCAAAATTAATTGGCCCTCTTTTAATCGGGCTTGGACTCCCTATTGAAGTCGCTCCACTTAGATCTTCAACATCAGAAATTTTAAATCTAGCTTCAATAGCCGCATATTCCTCTGATGTAATTGATTACACCTAAATTATTGTTTGTTTCTACTTAAATCTTTTACTAAATAAATTGAAGGTAAAATATCTTTAACACCATATATTTTATTAGCTTCTTCAATTACTTCTTTTCTCTCCTCTTCATCCATTGAAATACCAAAAATATAAATCTTTTTGTATAAAGTCTCTAAAGTATAATTATTAGATCTAATCTTCTTATTAAAAATTAGTGCAGTTCTTAATTGAGAAGTGATTAATATATCATTTGCAGCGCTTTTAAAATTAGATTGACCTTTTATTTCAATTGCATTCTGTACCGACCTTACACCTTTTGTTTCCCATGCCATTTTTGTAATTTTAATTTTTTCTTCTGGTTTGTTTACTTTTCCAGCAAGAAAAATTCTGCCATCTAGCACTTCGACTTGTATAGATAAAAAATATTTTTTCTCAAGTAATGATAATCTCGCTATTAAATTTTTTTGCATGATGGTATCATCTATTTGCATTCCCACTGTTCTTGGATCAAAACCAATCGTAACTCCTTTGCTAAAAGTACCAAAATTTTTGGTGCCACAGGAAGTGATAAAGAATAACACTAGTATTAGGCTAAAAATTTTTTTCATTTTTAATATTTAGACAAATTTCATATATTTTTTTTTTAGAAACTTTTTCTTTTTTCGAAATTAACTCAACTACATCTTTTACACTATATTTTTTTAAATATCTAATAGCCTGTTTTTTTATGTCTTGCTCTGATATTTGATTATTCTCTTCTTTATATTTTTCAGAAATTACAACTGTTAATTCTCCTTTCAAGGGTAACTTAAAAAGATTAATTTTCTTAATCGAATCACGATAAAATGTTTCATGAATTTTTGTAATTTCTCTTGCAATTAAGATCTTTCTATCAGAAAAATATTTCTTAAAATTATTTAAATAAAAGTTTATTTTTATTCCAGGAATAAAAAAAATAATGGGAAAATTTGTATTCTTAAGATTTGTTAAAACTTTTTCTAATTTATTAGAAGTTTTGGGAAGAAAACCATAAAAAAAGAATTTGTCGTCGAATCCTGAAATGCTCAAAGCGGTTGTGACAGCTGATGCGCCGGGTATTGGACAAATATTTATTTTTTTTTCTATACATTCATTAATTAGTATTCTTCCTGGATCAGATAACGCTGGTGTCCCTGCATCGGAAATTAAAGACAAAATTTTGCCTTCATTTAAATATTTAATAATTCCGTTAAGTTCTTTTTTTTCATTGAACTTATGATAAGAAATTAATTTTTTTTTGATATTAAAATGATTTAGTAATTTAAATGATCTTCTAGTGTCCTCGCAAAGTATGATATCTGATTTTTTTAACACCTCTAATGCCCTTAATGTAATATCACCAAGATTTCCTATTGGCGTAGATACGATGTATAATCCAGAGTCAATTTTGTTCATTTAAAATGATAAAAACTTTAATTACATTTCTATCTTATATTATTATATTTTTTAACTTTAATTTATTTGCTAATGAAGAAATTAATAAATTAAAAATAGGTTTATTAGCACCATTTTCAGGTGAATATAAAAACCTTGGAGACTCAATATTGCTCTCAACTCAAATGGCTCTGGAGGAAATAGGTGATGATAACATCAAAATAATACCGAGAGATAGTGGTTCAAATAATAGCGTTCAATTGATTGAATCAATAGACGAAATTGTAGACTTGGGCGCTAAAATAATAATAGGTCCAACCGACTCAAGTCAGGTAAAAGAATTAAATAAATATAAAGATATAATTTTTATTTCATTATCAAACAAAGAACCAAAAATTTTAAAAAATATTATTAACATCGGAATTAGTCTTGAGTCTCAAATTAAAGCAATAGACATTTTTATAAAAAAACAAAAGAAAAATAAAACAATCATAATATACCCTAAAAATGAATACGAAGATTTTATTGATTTAAAAATTAAATCAATGAATTTACAAAAAGTTAAAATTTTTAAATATAATTCAGATCCAAAATTACTAACTGGTGAAATCGAAAAGTTAACAAATTACTCTCAAAGAAAAAGAAACCTTGAGTATAGGAAAAAAGTTTTAGAAAAAAAAGAAGACGCAAAATCTAAAAGAGAACTAGAGTTATTAGAGCAAAAATATACACTAGGTAAGGTAAATTTTGACTCTATTATTATTATAGATTTTGGGAACAGTTTAAAAAGTGTTTTAGCTTCTTTAGTGTTCACTGATGTGGATGACAGTGATGTATTGTTTACAACTGTAAATCAATGGTTTGATGAAAGTATTTTTTATGAAAACAATGTAAAGCATTTGTATTTTCCTTCTGTAGATTTTGAAAACTTTAAAAAATATAACAAAAAATATTTTAATACTTTTGGAATTAAACCCAATGAAATAACAATTTTAGCCTATGACACTCTGGGGTTAATATATTATGTTTGGAAAAAAAACAAAGGTATAGACTCGATAAATAATTTTTTAATAAAGGATAAGATTAAAGGAAAAATAGGAACTTTTAAATTTATAAATAACGAACTTGTTCAAGAATTAAAAATCTATAAGACTGAAGAAAATAGATTTAAAGAATTTTAATTTTTTTTTTAAGTTTCTTGAAAGCTACAAATCTATGATCTAACAATATTTTTTTTTTATGTGGCATTTCCCCAAAAGTAATTCTTGATTTTTTTGGAAGAAAAATTGGATCATAACCAAATCCTTTGTTCCCTTTTATCGTTTCTGATATTAGCCCCTCAACTTTTCCTTCAACGCTAATCATCTTTCTAGCGTTTATTCTTATTGCTAAAGCGCAGATAAACTTTGCTTTTCTATTTTTATTTTTTTTGTTTTTATTGACTTTTTTTATTTTTTTTAAAATAAAAGTCATTGCTTTATAAAAGCCCCCATGTCTTTTTGCCCATCTTGCAGAATAAATTCCTGGTTTTCCATTTAAACAGCTTACAGAAAGACCGGAGTCATCTGAAATAGAGACTAATTTTGTTTTATTATAAAAATAATTTGCTTTTATTTTTGAGTTAGCTAAATAAGTTTTTCCTGTTTCTTTAGGACTTTTAATATTTAGGTTCTTTGGTGAAATTTTTTTTATTTTATTTGATATTAAATAGCTTAGTTCTTTAAATTTACCATCATTATGGGTGCCTACTAAGATTTTTGAAATTTTTGTCATTTAAGTCTGGTAATTATAATATTAATTCTTATATACCAATTATGAATGAAAATAAGGAAAAAATAGATACAGAAAATGAGGCGAAAGATTCGACTGAAAACAAAATTGACTCAAAACCCCAAGAAGAGCTTTCAGTAGAGGAAAAACTAAAAGATACTGAAGATAAACTTTTAAGAAGCCTAGCAGAAATAGAAAATCAAAGAAGAAGGTTTGAAAAAGAAACAAGAGATGCATTTGAATTTGGAGGTTTTAACTTTGCCAAAGAGATTTTAAGTCTTTTAGATAATTTACAAAGAGCACAAATTTCAATTAAAAATGATCAAAATTTAAAAGATAACAAGGACTTAGATAAATTTCTTTCTAACATAAAAATTTTAGAAAAAGACTTAACGTCAATTTTTGAAAAAAATAACATAAAAAAAATAGAATGCTTAGGATCAAAATTTGATCCAAACTTACATCAAGCTATGGTGGAAATCGAAGATGATAAAAAAGAACCAGGAACAATTTTAAAAGAAATTCAAGCTGGTTATACGTTTGGAGAAAGGCTTTTGAGGCCTACATTTGTTGGCGTTTCGAAGAAAAAAACTAAGGAAAAAAAAGCAAGTGAACACCTTGCAGAACAGAAAAAAACACCCATATAGAAAAGTGTAACAAAAGGAATATTTAATATGAGTAGAGTAATTGGAATAGATTTAGGGACTACAAACTCTTGTGTTGCCATCATGGATGGATCGCAGGCTAAAGTCCTAGAAAACACTGAGGGAGCAAGAACTACCCCTTCGGTTGTAGCATTCACTGAAAAAGAAAAATTAGTTGGTCAGCCTGCGAAAAGACAGGCCGTAACAAATCCTCAAGATACAATTTTTGCAGCTAAAAGACTTATTGGAAGAACTTTTGAAGATCAAACAGTTAAAAAAGATATTGGAAAAGTTCCATTTAAAATTGTCAAATCTGAGAATGGAGAAGCTTGGATAGAGGGTAAAGGAAAAAAATACTCACCATCACAAATTTCTGCATTTGTTTTGCAAAAAATGAAAGAGACCGCTGAAAAATATTTAGGACAAGCAGTAACTAAAGCTGTGATTACTGTACCAGCATATTTCAACGATGCTCAAAGACAAGCTACAAAAGATGCAGGAAAAATAGCTGGACTTGAAGTCTTGAGAATAATTAACGAACCAACAGCCGCAGCTCTAGCTTATGGATTAGACAAAAAAAATGGTCAAAAAATTGCAGTTTATGATTTAGGTGGTGGAACGTTTGATGTGTCAATTCTAGAAATAGGTGATGGTGTGTTTGAAGTTAAATCAACTAATGGTGATACTTTTTTAGGTGGTGAAGATTTTGACGATGAAATAGTTACTTATCTTGTTAATGAGTTTAAAAAAGATAACGGGATAGATTTAAAAAATGATAAATTAGCATTACAAAGATTAAAGGAGTCAGCTGAAAAAGCCAAAATAGAATTGTCTTCAGCTACTGAAACCGAAATAAACTTACCTTTCATAACAGCAGATAAAACTGGTCCAAAACATTTAAATTTAAAATTTACTAGAGCAAAACTTGAAGCATTAGTGTCTAGCTTAATCGAAAGAACTCTAGATCCATGCAAAACAGCACTTCAAGACTCAGGTTTTTCGGCTGCTGAAATAAATGAGGTAGTCCTTGTTGGAGGTATGACTAGAATGCCAAAAATAATTGAGACTGTTAAAAATTTCTTTGGAAAAGATCCAAACAAAAGTGTTAACCCAGATGAAGTTGTTGCCATGGGTGCAGCGATACAAGCTGGTGTTTTGCAAGGCGATGTAAAAGATGTTTTACTGCTTGATGTGACTCCTCTATCTTTAGGGATAGAAACTCTTGGCGGCGTGTCTACAAAACTAATTGACAAAAACACTACAATTCCAACAAAAAAAAGTCAGGTATTTTCAACAGCTGAGGATAATCAACCAGCCGTTTCAATTAGAGTGTTACAAGGTGAAAGAGAAATGGCAACAGATAATAAGATCTTAGGAAACTTTGAGTTAATTGGTATTCCTCCCGCTCCGAGAGGCACACCTCAAATAGAAGTAACATTTGATATTGATGCAAATGGTATCGTAAATGTTTCTGCTAAAGACAAAGGTACTGGAAAGGAACAGAAAATACAAATTCAAGCCTCTGGAGGACTTTCTAAAGAGGAAATAGAAAAAATGGTCAAAGAAGCAGAGGCGAATAAAGAAGCTGATAAAAAGAAAAGAGATGGTGTAGATGCTAGGAATCAAGCAGATAGCTTAATCTTTTCAACAGAAAAAAGTCTCAAAGAACATGGAGACAAAATCTCTGCAGAGGATAAAAAAGCCATAGATAATGGAATTTCCGACCTAAAAAAATCATTAGAAGGTTCTGACTCAGAGGATATCAAAAAGAAAACACAAACTTTAATCCAAGTATCAATGAAATTAGGTGAAGCTGTTTATAAAAGCCAACAAAAAACAACTACAAAAAAAGATAATACAAAACAAGATAAATCGGATGATAAAGGAAAAGAGGATATTGTTGACGCAGACTTTGAAGAAGTAAAAGAGGATAAAGAAAAAAGCGCCTAAGATATAATTAAAATAGGAGACGTCCTGTGGCTAAGAGAGATTATTATGATGTCTTAGGTATTACTAAGTCATCTTCCAGAGATGAGATAAAAAAAGCTTATAGAAAATTAGCTCTTAAATATCACCCTGATAAAACCAAAGGTGATAAAAAATCAGAAGAAAAATTTAAAGAAGCAAGTGAAGCTTATCACGTTCTATCTGATGAAAAAAGAAAATCAAATTATGATCAATTCGGACATGCTGCTTTTGAAGGAGGCGGGGGTGGGTTTCAAGGCTTTGGAGGTTTTGATACTTCATCTTTTTCAGATATTTTTGAAGATTTTTTTGGTGATTTTGGAGGTGGAACATCAAGAAGAACTAGTAATAGAGGAAATGACCTAAGATATGATTTAAACATAAGTCTAGAAGAAGCTTATAACGGCTTAGAAAAAAATATAAAATATACAACTTACAAAAAATGCTCTGTGTGTTCTGGGAGTGGTGCAGCCAAGGGTTCTTCTCCAATAAAATGTAAGTATTGCAGTGGGAAAGGTAAAATAAGATCCAATCAAGGTTTTTTTACAATCCAACAAACTTGTCCAGAATGTAGCGGCTATGGAGAGACTATAGGTAAACCTTGTCTTGACTGTTCTGGAAATGGAAAAATCCAAAGCAACGAAAATGTAAGCGTCAAAATTCCAAGAGGTGTGGATGATGGTACTAGAATAAGAGTCTCTAACAAGGGTGAGGCTGGAACTAAGGGTGGTGCTAGTGGAGATCTGTATTTATTTGTCTCAATTGAAGGTCATAGCATATTTAAAAGGTCTGAGGAAAACCTATACTACGAATTACCGATCACTTTTTCAGATGCTGCTCTTGGAACAACAGTTGAGGTACCTTCAATTGATGGAGGAAGATCAAAAATTAAAATTCCACCCGGCACACAACACGGCAAACAATTTAGATTAAAGGGAAAAGGTATGCCTATATTAAGAAGGTCTTTATTAGGTGATTTGTATATTAGAGTAATTACAGAGGTACCAACTTCTCTTACAAAAAAACAAAAAGAGCTTTTAGAAGAATTTAAACGTCTAGAAGATGAAAAACCTAACCCCGTAATAAAAAACTTTTTTGAAAAAGCCAAGAAATTTTGGAAAAGTTCTTAATTTAGATGGAAACTGATCAAATTATGTCTGCAATTTTTCTAATTGCTGTACTTGCTCTTATCCTGCCTGGATTTCTGCATTCAAATAACAATTTAAAAAAAATTTTAAATAATTTGTCTATTTGGACTATAATTGTGCTTATTATTATTGTAATTATTTATCTTATTAAATAATGAAAAAAATTAACATAGCTATTGCCGGGTGTATGGGAAGAATGGGTCGACAACTTATCAAATCTTCTAGCTCCAATAAAAGTTTTAAATTAGTATCCTTAACTGAAAGAAAGAAAATTAATAAAAAAATAAATGGGATTAAACCTGAGCTCAATACAGTTCAAGCTTTTAAAAAAGCTAATGTAATTATTGATTTTACTGTTCCAGGATGTACTTTAGATATTTTAAAAATTGCTACTAAACAAAAAAAAAGAGTTGTAATTGGAACCACTGGCTTCTCAAAAAAACAAGAAAAGATAATCAAAAATTACTCAAGAAAAATTCCAATACTAAAAGCCGGAAACATGAGTTTAGGAGTTAATTTACTGATGTATTTGACTGAAATAGCTTCTAAATCATTAGGAGAAAAGTTTTTGAGTAAAATTTATGAAGTTCATCACAAACAAAAAAAAGATTACCCATCTGGAACAGCTTTAATGCTTGGAAAAGGAATTGCAGTTGGCAAAAATAAAAAATTTTACGATTTGATTGGTAAAAAATTTTTAAATAAAAAAAATTTTCCATATAGTAAAAAAATAAATTTTAATTCAATAAGAAAAGGAGGAGTTATTGGAGAACATCAAGTAACGTTTTCTAGCGGTAAAGAAATTGTTACTTTAAATCATGAGTCTTTTGATCGAGCTCTATACTCTGAGGGTGCATTAGTTGCAGCAAAATGGTTGATAAAAAAAAAGGCTGGTCTTTACTCAATGAGAAATCTTTTAAATTTTAGATAAAAATTAATAAAATAAAAAATTTCAGTGAAAAATAAAAAAAAATCTAAAATCATTTTGAAGATTTTAAATAAAACTTATCCTGATGTTCCAATTCCTCTAAATTACAAAAATACATTTACTCTTCTTGTTTCAGTTTTACTTTCAGCTCAGTGTACCGACGTAAACGTAAATAATGTCACAAAAAAAATTTATCCAAAATATAATCGGCCACATCATTTTGTAAAATTAGGAAGAGCAAAAATAGAAAAATTAATTAAAAAGATTGGTATTTTTAGAGTAAAAGCTAAGAGTATTTATTATTTATCTAAAATTTTGGTTGAACGATATAATGGAAAGGTTCCTGATACATATGAGGCATTAGAACAATTACCAGGGGTGGGCCACAAAACTGCAAGTGTTGTCATGTCCCAAGGATTTGGGTTTCCTGCTTTTCCTGTGGACACTCATATACATAGGTTAGCCCAAAGATGGGGTTTAACAAATGGAAAAAATGTTATTCAAACCGAGAATGACTTAAAAAGTATCTTTCCTAAAAAATATTGGAATAAACTTCATCTACAAATAATTTGGTATGGAAGGGAACACTGTAAGGCTCGCGAATGCTACGGTATTACTTGTAAAATATGTAAAAAATGTTATCCAAATAGAAAAAAACCAATTAAAACTAAAAAGGCTTAATGAAAATTCTTGGTATAGGCAATGCTATTGTTGATGTGATTTGTAAAGTTGAAGATGATTTTCTAGCTCAAAATAAATTGACTAAAAGCACTATGAAATTAGTTGATAAAAAAGAATTCGAACAACTACTTTTAAAGTTAAAAATTCAAAAAACTATGGCAGGAGGATCCGTTGCTAATTCCATAGTTGGAATGTCACAACTTAAAAATGATGTTTCATTTATCGGAAAAATAAGTGATGATAAATTTGGAAACGAGTACGAAAAAAGTCTTTCAACTGAAGGTGTAAAATATTATTACAAAAAAAAATTAGAAAAAATTCCAACTGGAACCTGTTTAATCTTAATTACACCGGACTCAGAAAGAACAATGTGCACTTTTTTGGGAATTGCAGGAAAAATTACGCCAGATGACATCAATGAAGACTCTATAAAAAAAAATGATTTGATTTTCTTAGAGGGTTATCTTTTAGATGAAGGAGAACCAAAAGCAGCTTTTGAAAAAGCAATTTCATTATCAAAAAAATCTGCCTTATCTTTATCTGACAAATTTTGTGTTGAAAGACACAAAAAAAAGTTTTTTGATTTAGTAAAAAATAAGGTTGATATTACTTTTTCAAACGAACAAGAAATTATTGAATTAATTGATGCAAAATCTTTCAATGAGGTTATTGAGTTCGGCAAAAAAATAAATAAACTATTGATAGTTACTAGGTCGGACAAAGGAAGTATTGCAATAAAAGGTGATAGAATATTCGAGTGTGCAGCAAAGAAAGATTTAAAAATTGTAGATTTAACAGGAGCTGGTGACCTTTTTGCAGGTGGTTTTTTACATGGCTATATTAACAATCTTGAAACTAAACAATGTTTGGAAAAAGGTAATGAAATGTCTTCACAAATAATCCAAAAAATTGGGGCTAGATTAAATTAAAATCTATTTTGTTTTCTTTTGAAGCTACCTTTTCCTTTTTTAGGCTTTATTACTCTTTTTCTATATTTTCTAGAAAATAAATCAATTGCAATCTTATTTCTTTTCTTCAAATATTATATCCCTTTTTTGTATTTTGGATAAAGTTATTATCGTCAAAATTTTCTAAAATTTTTTTTCTTAATCTGTAAATATGTGTTTCGACAGTATGTGTATCTGCATCGCTAGCGTAGTTCCAAACAATACTAAGTATCTTTTTTTTCATTAAAGGTTTTTTCGCATTAAACAACAATTCTAATAATTGAACCTCTTTTTCTGTTATAATTATAGAAGTTTTATCCTTTTTTAATTTTTTTTGATTTTTATCTAAAATGTAGTCTTTTATTTTAATCGATGAGTTAGAAACAAATTTTTTTCTAGTTATTATATTTTTAATACTTTTATTAAGATCCATTAGAGTGATAGGAAAATCAACTTTTTCTGAAAATTTAATATTTTTAAATTTATTTGAATTACACAAAAGTATTTTTTCTTTTTCGTGAATTTTATCTATAAACTTACTCGAAAAAGATTGTAAAAGATCAGTTTCGATTAATAATAACTCATAATTATTAAGCAATATATCATTGTTTTCTTTTTCCAAAAAATTAATGTTGAAATATAAATTATCTTTAAGTTCTCGTAAGGAATTGTTAAATTCGACAGTTGCTAAACAAAGAACATCGGGTTTAAAATTTGTAATATGCATGTAAAACTAATTAATAAGAGATTACTATTTGATAAGCATAAAATCAAATGTGCAATTGGGAAAAAAGGATTGTCATCTTCAAAAAAAGAGGGTGATTTTACTACCCCTAAAGGAAAATTTAAGTTTTTAAACCTTTTCTTTAGGAAAGATAAAATAAAAGTAAAAACCAAACTTAAAAAAATAATAATTAAAAAGAATATGGGGTGGTGTGATGACATTAGTTCTAAATTTTATAATAGATTGATTAAATTACCATTTAGATATAAATACGAAAAACTTTTTAGAAGTGATAACATTTACGATATATTTATTGTTATAAATTACAATACAAAACCAATAAGGAAAAAAAAAGGAAGTGCAATTTTTTTACATGTAGCAAAAAAAAACTATAAGGCTACGAAAGGCTGTCTTGCGGTATCTAAAAAAGATATGAGATTATTATTGAATTATATTGATAAGAAAACTCAATTAATTATTTAACTTCTATCTCCAAAAATTGAGCTACCTAATCTTAAATATGTAGGATTAAACTCTAGCGCAATCTTATAATCTGAAGACATTCCAATGCTTAGATCTTTGAGTCCTAAAGACAAATTTGCTTGGTATAAAAATTTAAAGTATTTTTTAGATTGATTATCATTTGGTGGAATAGCCATTAACCCAATAACATTTAATTGTAAATCATTAACACAATAATTATAAAACTGATCAATATCACCGGACATAATTCCAGATTTTTGACTTTCATTTCCTACATTAACTTGTATAAAATATTTTAGTTTTTTATTTAGTTTTTTTTCCTGTTGTGAGAGAATTTCACCAAGTTTTTTATTGTCTAAAGAATGAATATAATCAAAAATTTCAACAGCTTTTTTTGCTTTATTAGTCTGAAGCTTTCCAATCATATGAAGATTGATGTTAGTATTTTTCTTTAAAATTTCACCCCACTTAGAGTTTGCTTCTTGAACTTTATTTTCACCAAAATGGCAATGTCCATAATCAAGAAGAGGTTTAATGTGGTCAATTGTAAAAGTCTTGCTAACCGCAACTATATTAATGTTTTTATCATTAATATTAGCTTTTATATTTTTGAATCTTTCAACTATAATACTCATAAAATGTTTGCCTATAAAAATAAATACTACATATATATAGATAATACAAAAACACTTGATTTAAACCTAATAAAAAAGAGAGATAAATTTATAGTTATATATAGAAATAACGAGACTAAGGATAATAAAAAAAAAATAGAAAATTTTAGACAAAAATGCAAAAGAAAAGGCATCTATTTCTATGTGGCAAACAACTATAGATTAGCAGTAGATTGCAAAGCAGATGGATTATACCTCTCATCACATAATAAAAAAAAATACTACAATTTTAAAAATATAATTGGTTCAGCACATAATTTTAAAGAAATTTACCAAAAAAAAAAACAAGGTTGTAGTTTTATAGTATTATCTAGATTATTTAAAACGGACTACTCTTTCAAAAGAGGCTTCTTAGGAGTCGTTAAATTCAATAGATATACTTATCTTTGCAATGATTTTTTTATTGCACTTGGAGGGATAAAAAATCGAAACCTCAATTCAATTAAAAATGTGAATACGACCTCGATAGCACTAATGTCAGAGGTAAAAAAAAAGCCGGCTATAATTAGCCGGCTTTTTTAAATATTTGATTATCAAATCAAATTAAAACGCCATATTTATACCGATGATCGTTTCTTTTTGATCAACACCTAGAGCGTAAGCTTCGTTCTCTATGTCTTTAGCCATTATAAATGAAGTGAAACCACCCATTGTATATGCAGCTTGCATAGTTGTTATTTTTAGCTCAACATCGTTTCTAGTAGTACCATCTGTACCTGCTGCAACTGTTCTCTTAAGTGCATTTGATGTTTCTTCACCGTATGATACTGAAAGTGCATCATTAACAGCATAACCAATTGACCACGCATCGTTTTCAAAACCATTTACGTTTCCAAGTGTAGTTGCTGTCAAAGCTGTAGCTTGAGCAATACCATCTGCAGTTTGAACGTTATTTGATACACCACCGTGTGTAATACCTAATGAAAGGTTTCCAGCTGTGTATGAAGCACCTACAAAAGCAGTTTGGTAATCTTGTTTTCCACCTTCATTTTCTTTTTCAAGACCTGAAGCAGAAATCGTCAAACCAGCTACTGGTGTTACTTGTGCTAACACTTCGTATACGCCGTTACCATCAGTATTTACTGCACCAGCACTATTTCCAGAGTTTTTGCTAGAGTTAGATGATGGAGCATAACCTACTTTAATTGATGCACCGTATGGAAGCATATCAGCTGCTGTGTGTAACTGAACGTTGTTGTAGCCACTGATGTTTGATCCGTATGTGAATAATCCACCTGAACCATTATCAGAACCTACACCGTAAGCTGCATGAGATTGTTTGTACTTAGCAGACAAAGAACCTTCAGTGTTATAGAATGCTACTGCACCCATATCTGTAGTTATCTCTAATCTTGTGTCGTCAAACGTAGTCACGCCACTTGAGTTATCGTCAAGCTCAACTTGGTATTTCCAAGTGTAACCTTGATCTGTTTCACCTGTTCCAGTGAAAGCTAATTCATTCGTAATACCGATCGCTTTACCTTTACTGTTCTTAGCTGTTGTAGACTCACTACCGTTAATGTTGTAAGTCACTTTAGCTGTACCAGTTACGTCAACTGGACCAGCGTTAGCTGAAGTTAAAAGTGCAAATGATCCGAATACAACGAACAATGTTTTCATTATATTTTTCATATTTATCCTTTGTTGTTATTTAAATTAAATTTAATTTAACCCTCACTTTATATTGAATTTTATCTATTAAATTTACGTATTTATCGCGATTTATATGATATTTATATATATTGTTGTATTTTTACAACACTCAAAAAAGCTTGATTTATATGGATTTTCTAATAAAAGTAATTTTTTATTTGCTGCGAGCTCATAAAAAACCCAATATACCTTTAAAACATGATTAATTTTAAAAAAACTTCCATTTATCTCTTAATGTTACTTTTTCTTTCATCTTGTGGGGGATTTAAAAAAGTTGATAGTAGAAAAATTCCGGTCAATGCTCAAGAAAGAGCTAGAAAAAATGTAGAGGAGGGAAGAGGAATTTCCCTAAAAGGTCTTGCTGGCGGCGATAGAAGCACTACATATCAATTTAGCACTTCTAATCCAATGTGGAGATCTTCTTTGGAGGTTTTAGATTTTTTACCCCTTTCTACTGTAGACTATTCTGGAGGAATAATAATCACTGACTGGTATAATGACAGTGCAAGCAGTAACGACTCTATAAAAATAACGGTAAGATTTTTGTCAAATAATGTCGCCGCAAATAGTTTAGATATAATCATACATAAGAAAAATTGTAATGTTAACGCCAATTGCCTAGTTAATAAAATTGATTCTAAAATAGAAGAAGAGCTTAAAAAAACAATCATTAGAAAAGCTGCTCGATTAGAGGCCGAAGCAAAAAAGAAAAAGAAAAAATAATTTTAAATAGCCATGGAAAGAATTAATTTTCAATTAATTGAGAAAAAATGGCAAACGATCTTTGAAAAAAAGAAACTAAGCAATTCCAAAAAAAATAAAAAATTTTACTGTCTTGAAATGTTTCCATATCCATCTGGAAAAATTCATATGGGACATGTCAGAAATTATACAATAGGAGATGTAATCGCTCGATTTAAATATTTAAATGGATTTAACGTTCTTCACCCTATGGGTTGGGACTCTTTTGGTTTGCCTGCAGAAAATGCTGCAAGGGAAAATAATCTACACCCAAAAGATTGGACAGAAAAAAATATATCGGAAATGAAACGTCAACTTAAAATGCTTGGTTTGTCTATTGATTGGGATCTTGAGGTTTCAACTTGTGATGAGAATTACTACAAGCACCAACAAGAAATTTTTATTGATCTTTACAACAAAGGTTACGTTTCAAGGAAGGAAAACTATGTAAATTGGGACCCAGCTGAACAAACAGTTCTTGCAAATGAACAAGTAGTTAATGGCAGAGGATGGAGATCCGGTGAAGTCGTCGAAAGAAAAAAACTTTCTCAATGGTTTTTTAATATTACTAAATTTTCAGAAGATCTTCTAAAAGGTTTGAATGATTTAAATGATTGGCCTGAAAAAGTTAAGTTAATGCAAAAAAATTGGATTGGGAAGTCAATTGGATGTGAAATAATCTTTGAAATTGATAAATTAAATGAAAAAATAAAAATTTTTACAACCCGACCAGACACTATATTTGGCGCTACTTTTTTAGCTATATCAGCTGATCATCCTATATGTAATAGCTTTAAAGATGACTTAACTTTTAAAAAATTTAAAAATGATTGTCTAAAAGTTGGAACTACTGAAGAAGCATTAGCAAACGCAGAAAAAATTGGTTTTAAAACAAATTTATTAGCAAAACATCCTTTTTTAGAAGGAAAAAAACTTCCTATCTATGTAGCAAACTTTATTTTGATGGATTATGGAACAGGAGCAATTTTTGGATGCCCTGCTCACGACCAAAGAGATCTAGATTTTGCTAAAAAATATAAATTGGATGTTATAGAAGTAGTTACTGAAAATAAAAATAAACCTAAAAATTTTAATAAATTAAATGAAGCATATACCGGTGATGGAAGTTTAATAAATTCATCTTTTTTAAATAATTTGAGCATCGAAAAAGCTAAAGCGAAAATTATCAAAGAAATTGAAAAAAAAGATATTGGAAAAAGTAAAACAACTTATAGATTAAAAGATTGGGGAATATCTAGGCAGAGATACTGGGGTTGTCCTATACCTATGATACATTTAGAGGATGGGAGTATTGTACCAGTGGAAAAGGATGAACTGCCTGTTAAATTGCCTCAAAATGTAAATCTTAGCAAAGGAGGAAACCCTCTAGAACATCACCCGACTTGGAAGAATACTTTTGAAAAAAAAACTGGAAATCCAGCAACAAGAGAAACAGATACGCTAGATACTTTTGTAGATTCTTCTTGGTATTTCATGAGATTTTGCTCTCCAAAAGAAAAAAAGAGGCCATTTTCGAATGATGAATTAAATTATTGGATGCCGGTTGATCAATATATTGGGGGAGTAGAACATGCTATTCTTCACCTACTTTACTCTCGATTTTTTATGAGAGCTCTTAAAAAAACAAATACTGAAATTAAATACGAAGAACCTTTCAAAGGTTTATTTACTCAGGGCATGGTTTGTCATGAAACATATAAAGATCAAAATAATAAATGGCTTAGTCCTGAAGAAATAGAGAAAAATGAAAAAGGAAAAATTGTCAAAAAAAAAGATAGAACAGAGGTAAAAATAGGCCAATCAGAGTCTATGTCAAAGTCTAAAAAAAATGTGATTGATCCAGAAAATATGATTAGATCATATGGTGCAGATGCAGTTAGATGGTTTATCCTTTCTGATAGCCCGCCAGAAAAAGACATCCAATGGTCTAATCAAGGTGTAAATGCAGCTTATAAATTTCTGCAGAAAATTTATAATTTAAATGATTTAATTTTAAATCGTAAAGATTGTAAACCTGACAAAGATGAAGAATTTGAGTCTATTTTTTGCAACTATATATTGAAGATTACAAACCTCATTAACAACTTTCATTTAAATGTTGTTGTGGCTAATGTTTACGAAATTTTTAACTTAATTAATTCATACTTAAAAAAGAATGTAAGTAATTCCTGTTTAAAAAGAAATTTCTCAAATTTAATGAAAATTCTGATCCCCTTCACTCCCCACTTGGCTCATGAATGTCTAGAGTTAATGGGTGAGAAAAACATTGATAAATGGCCAACTGTTAATCAAAAACTATTAAAAAATCAGAAAATAAAAATGGCAATTCAAATCAACGGAAAAACTAAAGAAGTAATTGAAGTCAAGAAAGACCTGCTGGAAAAAGAGCTAGTAGCAGAAACTATGAGAGTTGAAAAGATTAAAAAACTATTAACAGACAAAAAGATTTTTAAAACTATTTATGTTAAAAATAAAATAATTAATTATTTAACAAAATGAGAATCTATTTAAAAATACCAATTATAATAATGCTCGCAGTTTTAATAAATTCGTGCGGTTTTAAAAAAATTAACGAACCAAATAATAAAAGCTATTCGGTTCAGAAAATTATTATAAACGGAGATAATCGTATTAGCCATTTATTAAAAAATGAAATAATGCTCACATCCTCTGAAGGATCGAAGAATAAGATTGAAATTTTCCTAGAGGTAAATAAAAATAAAAAAACAAAAGACAAAGATATTTCCGGTAAAATAAATAAATATACGTTAGAATTAATTGCAAATATAAAAATAAGTGAAGTAAATTCTTCAAAAGTAATAAACAGAAATTTTAAAAGGACAGTAGATTTTGATGTTATGGGAAATCATTCTGATACTATTAATATAGAGAGAAAAACATTGGTTCAAATTACAGAACTTATTTCTGAAGATATCGTCAACTTTTTGAAATTAAACTATAGAAATAAATGATTATCAAAAGCTACTTAATTGAACAAAATATTAATCAATTAGACAAATATAATTGTGTATTATTATATGGCGAAAATGAAGGGATTAAGGATGACATTAAAGAAAAAATTAAGATAAAAAATCCTGACGCTGAAATTATAAATCTTTTTCAGGATGAGATTGCTCACGAAAAAAATATTCTAATTAAAAATTTAGAAAATTCTTCACTGTTTAATGCGAAGAAAATAATATTTCTACACGAAATTACGGATAAGGTTTTTAATCACATTTACAATTTAAAAAATTTAATTAATAGTGAAAATAGAGTTTTTATTTTATCGAATATACTGGACAAGAAATCAAAAATAAGAGCACTATTTGAAAAAGAGACTTTTTTAGCGTGTATAGCTTGTTATCAAGATAATGAAAAAACTTTAAGCTTATATATTAGAAATTCACTAAAAGAATACTCAGGGCTCTCTCAAGATATAATAAATTTAATAATTTATAACTCAAGTAATGATAGAAAAAAAATTAAAAATGAAATTATAAAAATAAAAGATTTTTTTATTGAAAAAAAATTAAATAAAGATGACATTGGAAAAATTTTGAATATAAAACTAGACAATAATTTTAGTTTACTTCGAGATGCAACACTTGTAGGAGATAAAAATAAAATTAATAAGATTATGGGAGAGATGGAGTTTTTAACAGAAGACAACTATTATTACTTAAATAATGTGTGTCAAAGAATTAAAAAATTACTTGAAGTAAAGAAATTAAGCAACAATATCAACGATTGTAGCAGTATTATAGAAAAACCATCAATGAAGATATTTTGGAAGGATAGGCAGGCTTTTAGTGAACAAATAAGAAAGTGGGATCAAAAAGAATTAATAAATGCGTTAAAAGAGATTAATTCCACAGAAATACTTATGAAAAAAAATTCCACAATAAGAAATGATATATTAATTAAAAATCTTATGATTTCATTGTGTAATAAAACTTTTATTTCTTAAGTGTTTTAGAAATTAATTCAAATTGCTCTAAATTTTTGTATTCAATTATAACTTTTCCAGAATTGTTTTTCTTATTGTTAATCAAAACTTTTAGTCCTAAAATATCTTCAATTTTTTTTTGCTCATCTAAAATATTGGCATTTTGTGGATTAGCCGAACTATCTCTATTTCGATTTTTTTTCATAAGATTCTCAACTGCTCTGGAGCTTAATTTTTTTGATACAATTTCTTCTGCTATAGATGATGCATTAGATATACCTATTAAAGGCCTAGCCTGACCTGCTGTTAATAATCCTTCTTCAATTAAACCAATTACATCATTTGGTAGAGACAACAATCTCATAGTGTTGCTTATATGACTTCTACTTTTGGACATAAGTTTTGAAATTCGTTCTTGATCGTATCGAAATTCTTTATTTAGCCTCTGATACCCTTTAGCCTCTTCAATAACATTTAAGTTTTCCCTTTGTATATTCTCTACGATAGCAATCTCAAGTGACTCGTTATCATTTAAATCAAGTATAGTAACTGGTATCTCGTGCAAACCAGCTTTTTGAGCAGCCAACCAACGTCTTTCGCCGGCTATAATTTCATATCGTCCAGGATCAGTTTTATCTTCTCTAACTGCTATTGGCTGAATTATTCCACTTGTTTTAATTGAGGCAGAAAGTTCCTGGAGTTTTTCCTCATTAAATATAGCCCTTGGTTGAAATCTGTTTCTAACAAGATCTACGATTGGAACTTTTTTTTGGCTAATAGTTGTTGATTTATCTTGTTTTTTTTCATCTTTTTGATCTCCAAAAAGTGCTGATAAACCTCTTCCTAAACCTCTTTTTTTTTTATCGATCATGCTGCACTCTCAATATTGTTTTTATTTTGCTCTAAAAATTCTTCTGCAATTTTAAAATAAGATTTGCTTCCAACGCAATTTTTATCATAAATTACACAAGGCAAACCGTGTGAAGGTGCTTCTGAAAGTCTGACATTTCTTGGAATTACATTTTTATATACTTTTTCTTTGAAGTAATTTCTAGCCTCAAGATCTACTTCGGATGATAATTTATTCCGTCTATCGAACATTGTTAATAAGATACCTCTTACTTTAAGTTTGGGATTTAAGCTTTCTTTTATTCTATCAATTGTTTTAACTAATTGAGTAATACCTTCTAAAGCAAAAAACTCTGTTTGAAGAGGAACCAAAATTTCATTAGATGAAACTAAAGCCATAATAGTTAATAAGCTTAAAGAAGGCGGACAATCTATAAAAATATTGTCATATTTTGATAAAAATTCATTGTCTTCTTTTACAATTTTTTTTAAAGCAAAAGCTCTATCAGAATCATTCGCAGTTTCAACTTCTAGTCCTGAAAGATTTACGTTTGAACCGATGATGTCTAGGCCATTAATCCTTGTAGACTGAATTGCATCTTTAATATTTATTTTTTTGATTAATAAATTATAAATATTCTTATTTTCTTCCAAATTAGATTTTCCTAAACCAGTTGTAGCATTACCTTGAGGATCTAAATCAATAACTAAGCAATTTTGACCCAAAATGGACAGTGCGGATGCCAAATTAATAACTGTTGTAGTTTTTCCTACACCACCCTTCTGATTGATTACTGCTATAATATTTTTATGCATTTTTTAGCTCTCATCTATTAATAATATTTTAGATTCTTTATCTGTAATGCTACTTTCTATTTTATACTTAAAACTAACTTTCTTTAAAGCTTTATTTACGTCTTCTTGTGCATTCTTTCCTTTCAAAACAATCATTTTGTAAGGCTTAATGGCGATTTCACGTGAAATAAGCATTAATTTATCTAGTTTTTTGAAGGCTCTGCAGACAAAATAGTTTGATTTAATTCTCTCTTTATTTATATCACTTTCTAGCACTTTAGCATTTAAATCTAGCTTTGAGATAGTTTCTCTTAAAAAATTACATTTTATTTTTGATTTTTCATATAATTTCACGTGAAAATTCTTATTTGTATTAAATATTGAGAGAATAATGCCTGGAAATCCAGCTCCGCTCCCCAAATCAGATAATGAGCCATCAATACTGAAGTCGATAAATCGAACTATTTGAGCTGAATCTAAAATATGTCTATTCCAAACATCTTTTTCTGTGTTTTTAGAAATTATGTTATATTTTTTGTTGAATTTTAGAATTAAATCAACATAAAGTTCAATTTTTTTTATACCAGATGGCGCAAATGATAAATTTTTAATTAAAATATCAACACATTCCGCTTTATTCATGCGCTATCCAGCGTTTTTAAACTTTGATTTCTTAATGTAGCCTAAAATTATTAAAATTGCTGCTGGAGTAATACCGTCAATTCTTAAAGCCTGACCCAATGTTGTAGGTCTGATAAGATTTAATTTTGATTTAACCTCGTTAGACAAACCACTAAAAGAATCGTATTCAATATTATCGGGAATAATAATATTTTCATCTTTTTTAAAAGTTTCTATATCTCTCATCTGTTTTTTTAGATATCCTGAATAGTGAGCGTCGATTTCAACCTGCTTATCTAGCTCTTCACCAAAAGAAGGAATATCCTTCCAAATTTGCCTTATTTTTGCCATATTTACTTTTCTGTTATTTAAAAGTTGAATTCCAGACCTTTTCACACCATCCATAGCTATCTTGATTGAGAATTTTGATGCACTATTTGGAGTAATAGAATTTTGCTCTAAAGATTTTTTAATATCATTTATTTTTTTTTGCTTATCTAAAAACTCTTTTTTTCTTTCTTCTTTAATTAAATTTATTTCGATACCTAAAGGTGTTAATCTTTGATCAGAATTGTCAGCTCTCAAGGTCAATCTATATTCCGCTCTTGAAGTAAACATTCTATAAGGCTCTGACACTCCCTTAGTAATTAAATCATCGATCATTACTCCAATGTAAGATAAGGATCTGTCTAAAACAAATTCTTTCCTCTTGCTTATTTTTAATGCAGCATTTATTCCTGCAATGAGCCCTTGAGCTGCTGCTTCCTCATAACCAGTTGTTCCATTAATTTGTCCCGCCAAAAAAAGTGATTTAATTTTTTTTGTTTCTAAAGTCGGTTTTAGCTCTCTTGGATCTACGTAATCGTACTCAATCGCATAACCCGCTCTAACCATTTTTACCGTCTCTAAACCCTTAATTTTAGCTAATATTTCAAGCTGAACGTCCTCTGGAAGAGAGGTTGAAATGCCATTTGGGTAAACAGTACTGTCCTTTAAACCTTCTGGCTCCAAAAAAATCTGGTGTTGATTTTTTTCTTTAAATTTTACTACTTTATCTTCTATCGCAGGACAATATCTTGGTCCAACACCCTTTATGCTCCCTGAGTACATAGCGCTCCTCTTAATATTTTGAGTGATTATTTTATGTACCTCATTATTAGTGTATGTCATCCCACATTTGACTTGTTTATTATTGACTTCCTTTGTTAAAAATGAAAAAAAATAAGGATCTTCATCAGCTGGTTGCATTTCAAGATCGTCATAATTAATTGTATTGCCATCTAATCTAGGAGGTGTACCAGTTTTAAGTCGTCCGATTTTCATATTAAATTTTGATAACTGCTCACTTAAACCAACTGAAGGTTTTTCATTAAATCGACCTGCTGGTATTTTAGTTTCTCCAATGTGAATCAATCCATTTAGGAAAGTTCCTGTAGTTAATATTAATTCTTTACAATTTATTTTTTTACCACTTTGACATATAAAACCGACTATTTTATTTAGCTCAAATATAAATTCTATGACTGGATCAGCAATTATTTCTAAGTTCTGATAATCTGATAGTATTTGTTGCATATATTTCTTGTATAGTTCACGATCAGACTGCGTTCTTGGACCTTGAACAGCCGGACCTCTACTTCTGTTTAACAGTCTAAACTGAATACCAGATTTGTCTGCAACTACGCCCATGACTCCATCTAAAGCGTCTATCTCTCTTACTAAATGACCTTTACCCAGACCTCCAATCGCTGGATTACATGACATCTCACCTATTGTCTCTTTTTTATGTGTAAAAAGCGCAGTATTTACGCCCATTCTAGCCGAAGCTGCCGCTGCCTCACAACCTGCATGGCCACCGCCTATTACTACTACATCATAGCAAATTTCTTTATTCATATGAAGATTGTATAGCTCTATTTTTATTTTACAAGCCTTTTTACTTTCCTATACAGAAATCTTTAAAAATTGATCCAAGTATTTCTTCAACGTCAACTTTTCCTACAATTCCTCCTAAATGTCTAATAGCTAATCTAAGATCTTCTGCTGCAAGCTCAATATCTTTATTTTTTTCCTTTTTTAAAAATTTATTAATTTCATCTAAACAGTCTTTTAATTTTATTCGATGTCTTTCTCTTGTTATTAAAGTATTACTATTTTTAATATATTTTTTATCTAATTTTTCTTTTAGAATTTTTATCAAATGATCTATATTTTGATTTTTTTTAACTGATACCAAGAGAGTTTCAACATCAAAAACGTGATTTGGCTTGGCATTGATATCAGATTTATTTAAAATTACAATTGAGTCTTTTGATATTAGTTTTTTAATATTATCATCAATTATGTGAGCACAATTATCAATCACTATTATATTTAAATCAGCTTCTTTTGATTTATCTAAAGCTAAAGATATACCCTTTCTTTCAACTTCACTTTTGGTTTCCCTTATACCCGCTGTGTCAGCTAAAATTACCGGGTACCCATCAACATTCAAATAAATCTCAATTATATCTCTGGTGGTTCCCTCTTCCTCAGAAACTATTGCAACTTCTCTTTTTGAAAGTAAATTTAATAAAGAAGATTTACCAGCATTTACCTCTCCTATTATTGAAACACGAAATCCTTCTCTTATTTTTTCACCAATTCTATTGTCTTCTAAAATTTTTTTTATATCACCGTGTATTTCTTTAATTGAATTATATACTTCTTTTAAAACAGCTTCGGGCAAATCTTCTTCTGCAAAGTCAATTTTGGCTTCAATATAAGAAAGGGATTTGATTAATTTTTCCCTCAAATTATTATAATAATTGGCTGCATTACCTTGCATAAATTTTACAGCTTGCTCTCTTTGAAGCTCTGTTTCCGAGTGAATCAAATCACCTATGCTTTCTGCCTTAAGTAAATCTACTTTATTATTTTCAAGGGCTATTTTTGTAAACTCACCAGGTTCTGCTAATCTGCAATTTTCCTCTTCTGATAAAACTTTTAAAATACTATTAATTATCGCATTACTGCCATGAATATGAAATTCAGCTAAATTTTCCCCCGTATAACTATTTGGTTTAGGGAACCATAGTAACAAAGCTTCAGGATCTATAATATTATTTTTTTTTGGATTATATAATTTACAATAGTTAACCGCATTCTCTCTAATAATTGAAAGTTTAGTAATCTTTTTACATGTATTAATTATATTATCACCAGATAATCTAATAATAGCTATACCAGATGGTCCTCTACCAGATGACAATGCATAAATATTCATTTTAATTTATTGTATAAATAATCTATATTTTTAAAATCTAATATATGACAATTAATCAAATTTCTAGAATCAATATTTTTTTATATTTCGCTTTAAGCTTTACGCTATTATTAGGATTGTACTTTGGGGAAGACAGTTCTGGAAACGGAGGGTTTATAGGAGATTTCAAGGGGACATTGTCACTAGTTAAAGATCCTCTTAACTATTCTTCAAAGGTAGATTTTAAATTTCCGCTTCATTATTATTTAACCGGTGCAATCTATTATTTTACAAAAAGTGAATTTATTTTAAGAATTATTTATTGTGCTGTTTCTTTAGTTGCTCCTTATATATTCTTTTTGTGTCTAAAAGAAAAATTTAAAGGCATCAATAAAAATTACTTGTTTTTATTCTCATTAATAATTTTAATTTTACCTTCTTTCAGATCTGGGGCTATATGGCCAAACACTCAAGTTACTGCGATTATATTTTTTTTAATCTCATTATATTATTTTTTAAAATGGCAAAATCAAAATAATTTCTCTTCAATTAAATCTTCACCCTTATTAAGTAGCGTTTTTTTTATGGCATTAGCTGTTTATAGCAGGCAGCTATACGCTTTAATTTTTCTTTATTATGTATATTTTTTTTTTACAAAATTTAGCTTTATAAACTTTATAAAGATAAATTTTATAATATTTATTTTGTCAATACCTGGTATTTATTTTGTGTTAGAAAATCCTAATGTAGCAGCTGTGACTTTTAACACAAAATTCTACAACAGTTTGTTGGTAAACTCCTCAATCCTGTCTTTTTATCTTATACCGTTTTTTTCAATCCTTGTTTTAGATAAAAAGATAGATATCAACTTTAAAAATAAAAATAAAATTTTTATATCATTTATAACAGTTATTCTTGTAATTATTTTGAGCCAAAACTTTGATTATAATTATAAAATGGGTGGAGGGTATTTTTTAAAACTATCTTTACTTTTATTTGAAAATTTATTTTTATTTTATTTATCCTGTGTTTTTGGATTTTTATGTTTGTTAAATTTAATGAATAAAAACAATTTAGTAATAAGCGCCTTGCTTCTTTTTGGTTTTTCATCTTGGATAATTTTTCAAAAATATTTTGAACCAATGTTTCTTATTTTATTATTTCTCGTATTTGAGACAAAACTCACAAATGAATTTCTTAAAAAGAAAAAAAATATAATAATTTATTTATTTTTTATAAGTTTCTATTTTTTTACTGCTTTGCTAAATAATATATTTGGAATAACAAAATCAATCTAAACTTAATTAGTTTTGTTCATCGAATCGAAAAAGTCAGTATTATTTTTTGTATTTTTAAGTTTTGAAATTAAAAACTCTATACCATCCATTGTTCCCATCGGACTAATTATTCTTCGCAAAACATTCATTTTAGAAAGTTCGTCTTTTTGGAAAAGTAGTTCCTCTCTTCTTGTTCCAGATCTTGTTATATCTAAAGCAGGATAAATTCTCTTATCAGCAACTTTTCTATCCAGTATAAGCTCTGAATTACCAGTTCCTTTAAATTCTTCAAATATAACTTCGTCCATTCTGCTTCCGGTATCGATAAGTGCGGTTGATATAATGGTCAGTGAACCTCCTTCTTCTACATTTCTAGCGGCGCCAAAAAATCTTTTTGGTCTTTGTAATGCGTTAGCATCAACACCTCCGGTTAATACTTTACCAGAACTAGGTATTACAGCATTATATGCTCTTCCTAATCTTGTAATTGAGTCTAACAGTATAACAACATCTTTTTTATGCTCTACAAGTCTTTTAGCTTTTTCGATTACCATTTCTGCAACAGCCACGTGTCGTGAAGCCGGCTCATCAAAAGTAGAACTGACAACCTCTCCTTTAACAGACCTTTGCATGTCTGTTACTTCTTCGGGTCTTTCATCTATTAGTAAAACCATTAAAAAACATTCAGGGTGATTAGTGGTGATTGACTGAGCAATATTTTGTAAAATTATAGTTTTTCCTGCTCTTGGAGGCGACACAATAAGAGCTCTTTGTCCTTTTCCTATTGGACTTACTAAGTCTATAAGTCTTGCAGTATTATCAGGTTTTTTTTCAATTTTTGTATTTTCTACTTCTAGTTTTATCCTTTCGTTTGGATAAAGTGGGGTCAAGTTGTCAAATGCAATTTTGTTTCTACCTTTGTCTGGTTGCTCAAAATTTATAAGATTGACTTTAAGTAAAGCAAAATATCTTTCGGCATCCTTAGGTGCTCTTATTTCTCCCTCTACTGAGTCGCCTGTTCTAAGACCAAATCTTCTGATTTGGCTTGGGCTTACATAAATATCATCTGGGCCAGGTAAATAATTAGACTCTATTGCTCTAAGAAAACCAAATCCATCTTGTAAAACTTCTAAAACACCAGCTCCAGTGATTTGCTCATTTTTTTCAGCTAGTTTTTTTAAAATAGCAAATAAAATCTCCTGTTTTCTTAAGGTGCTAGGATTCTCAATACCAAGCTTTTCAGCTTCACTAATAAGCTCTGCAGGATTTCTTTTCTTAAGTTCTTGTAGGTTCATATTCGATTGTTTTTAATAGGTAAGATATTTAGAATATATGTGTTTTTAAAGAGATTTCAAGCCCTATAAAGGTTTAAAAACAACAACAAAAATAATGATTATAAGCAAAACTGTAGGTACTTCATTAAATATTCTATAAAATTTAGAAGATTTCTCGTTTTCATCTCTCGAAAAATTTCTAACACATTTACCCAAATAAAAATGATAATGAGTTAATAACAAGACTGCTATTATTTTTATCTGCATCCACAACTCAAAAAAAATTTTGAATCCAAGATAATGGATTAACAAAATGCCAAATAACCAAGAGACAATCATTGCTGGCATCATTATGTAATTATACAATTTCCTTTCCATGGTCTTAAAAGTATTGCTTTGTTCTTTGTTGTTAATTGTTTCAGCATGGTATACAAAAATTCTAGGTAAATATAAAAGACCTGCCATCCAGGATATGATTGAAACAAGGTGTAATGATTTAAATAACAGATAAAAATTCATTTTATTTTAAAACAAATATCTTTTTATAAGATGATCAAAAAGATTTATATGGTCATCATTGTCATTTAGACATGGAATAGTATCAAAATTCGTTCCACCATTTTCTATAAAACTTTTTTTTCCTTGTATTGCAATTTCTTCAAGAGTCTCTACACAATCAGATGCAAAGCCAGGGCAAATTACCAAGATATTTTTTTTGCCTTCTTTCGGCAATTTCTCGAGTGTTTTGTCGGTGTATGGTTGCAACCACTCTTGAGGGCCAAATCTAGACTGGAAAGTTGTTTCAAGAGGAATATCAGAAAATTCTTCTTTGATTAGTCTAGAAGTTTTTTGACAATAACATTGATAAGGATCTCCTTTGTCAAAATATGACTTCGGTATCCCATGATAAGAGGCTAATATTAAATCTGGCTTCCATTTTATTTCTGAAATTTTTTTATTAATTGAGTTTATTATTCCTTTTATATATAGAGGTTCACTTTCATAGTGAGGGATAATTTGAAGACTTGGTTGCCACCTTAATTTCATTAAATTTCTATAAACCTCATCACACACAGTTGCGGTTGTTGCAGCTGCATATTGAGGATAGAGAGGTAAAATAATAATATTTTCACATCCATTTTCTTTTAATTTAAGAAGTTTTTCTTTTATACTTGGATTGCCGTAACGCATAGCGTAATCAAAAAAAATATCAGAATTAGTATTCTTTAAACTTAACTTTTCTACTTGTTTTTTTGTATAAAATCTTAATGGAGACTCGTTGGTTTCTTTTAGCCAAATTTGTTTATAGGCATGAGCAGTCTTTGAAGGACGGAAAGTTAAAATAAATAAGTTTAATATTATTTGCCAAAGAATGGGGTTAACTTCTATAACCCTTCTATCTGATAAAAATTCCTTCAAGTATTTTCTAATATCTAGCCAGCTTGTAGAGTCTGGTGTCCCAAGATTTATTAATAAAATACCTGTTTTGCCGTATTTTACTGGCGGATGATTACTTACAATTTTTTTATTCATAATTCCTTATAAAATTAACTAACTCCTTTACTCTATCAGGATTTGTTTGGGGTAACAAACCATGTCCAAGATTAAAAATATAAGGCGAACCTTTAAAGATTTTAATATATTTCTCAGCTTCTTCAAAGATTTTTTCATTTCCTTGTAATAATATTTTTGGATCCATTCCACCTTGTATTGTAACATTATCAAGATGTTTTCTTGCCCAGTGCGGGTCTATGTTAAAATCGATATTTAAGCCATCTGGATTCACTATTTTTAAAAACTCAAGGTAATTTTCATTTAACCCTTTAGGGAAACATATAACTGGAATTTTTTTTTCTTTACAGAAATTTACAATTTTTAAATTAGGTTTATAACAATAATCATTAAGATCTTTTTTTGGTATTAAACCTGCCCAGGAATCAAATAATTGAACAACATCAGCTCCTGCATTAATTTGGTTTTGTATATGTGACGTCAAAAAATAATTTATTTTCTCTAAAATTATTTTAATTTCTTTTTTTTTGCTGTTTAAAATTTCTAAATCTAAAATGTTTTTTTCCTTTTTCAGACCCAACATATAAACAATTAAAGTCCATGGAGAGCCAACAAATGATATAAGTGACTTATTGTCGTTTAAATCTTTTCTTGTTTTTTTTATAGAGTCATAAATAGGATTCAATTTATTAGTAAAATCTTTTTCATTAGTTTCTAAAAAATTTTCTATATTAAAACTAGATAATATTGGACCTTCATCTTTGATAAAACTAACTTTTTGCTTCAAAGCATATGGAACCATTAAGATATCGGAAAAAATTATTGCAGCATCTAAATCATATCTTTTAATTGGTTGCATTGTAATTTCAGAACTGAGATTACTATTTAAACATAGATTAATAAAATTAGGATTTTTTTTTCTAATTTGTTGAAATTCTGGAAGATATCTACCAGCTTGTCTCATAAACCATATTGGAATACAAGATGATTTTTTTTTTGTTAAACAATCAGTTAATTTATTCATTATAAATAATATAAGCTTTAAATCTATTTATGGTAATAGGGCATGTTAATTTTAGATATAAGTATAAACGTTGGGTTTTTAACACTTTATACACAAATTATTTAATAAATTCTCTATAGAATTAGGTTATTTAAAAACATTACTAACATATTGATAAAAATATTATTATAAATATCTATTGATTATAAAATGTTAAGTTTATGTTAATTAATGTTAATATCTTTTTTGGAAATTATTTAGATATGTATAATTAAAAGTTACTATAAATTTATCAACAAGTTTATGTCCCGAAAATACAATGTATATCTTGTGAGCGACTCAACAGGGGAGACCCTTGATAGAATTTTTTTGTCTTTAAAGTCTCAATTTCAGAATTTTGAATATATTAAAAAAGAATTCGTTTTTGTGAGAACAGAACAGCAGATAAATAAAATTATAGATGAATGTAAGAACTTAGAAAACTCAATTATTTTATATACTATAGTTGAAATCAAACTAGCGAAATACCTTTCGTTTAAGAGCGAAGAAAAAAAAATTCCATGCGTTGGTGTTTTGGGAAATTTAATTTTAACATTTTCAAAATTATTAAACCAAAAAGCTACTCACATCCCAAGCGCGCAGCACGTGTTAGATGCAGATTATTATAGAAGAATAGAAGCTATTCAATTTACTATGTCACATGATGACGGAAAAAAGACTGGCGATATAAATCAGTCAGATATAGTTTTATTAGGCGTAAGCAGAACAAGTAAAACACCTACATCTATCTATTTGGCAAACAGAGGCTACAAAACAACCAACATCCCTTTAGTGCTAGAACAAGAAATTCCCGAAAGTTTAAAAAATAAAGATAATCCTTTGTGCGTAGTTGGATTATTTGCAGACCCAGAAAGATTGTCTGACGTAAGAAGAAACAGAATGGAAATTATGAAGGACAGAGATATTAATGTCTATACAGATTTAGATGCAATTAAAGAAGAACTGGAAAACTCAAAAAAATTATTTAAAAAATATAATTGGCCCACTATAGATGTTACCAGAAAATCTGTCGAAGAAACTGCAGCATCAATTATAAAAATCTATGAAATAAAAAAAAATAGATGAAAATAATTTTAGCTTCACAGAGCGGAGTAAGAAAAAAAATATTAGACAATAATGGTATTAGCTCTAAAGTAATTCCATCTGGTGTAGACGAAGATGAGGTTAAAAGCTCTCTCCTTAATGAAGGCGCAGACCCAACAATGATTTCAAAAAATTTAGCTGAATTAAAATCTATTAAAATTAGCAACAAAAATCCAAAATCATTAGTTTTGGGAGCCGATAGCGTAATTTCACTTAATGGAGAGATCATTAATAAACCCAAATCAAGAGATGAAGCATATGAAATTTTAAAAAAACTCAATAATCAAGTTCACTACTTAATAAGCTCTGTTTGTTTTTCAAAAGGCGGCTCGATGATTTGGAATTATACCGATAGTTCCAAACTAAAAATGAAGAGATTAAATGATCAGGAATTGAAAATTTATTTAAAAAAAATTAAAACTGATACATTGTTAAAATATGGAGTTTATCAAATTGAAGCTGATGGGCTAGAATTATTTGACAGCATAGAGGGAGACAATGACTCAATAATGGGATTACCAATAAAACAAATTTTGGCCTACATTAATAATTATAAAAACCAATGAAATGATATTTAAAATTATAGGAAAGCCTATCTCTCATTCTTTGTCACCAATAATTCACAATTATTGGTTTAATAAACTCAATATTAAGGCTGAATACTCCCTTTTTGAGGTAAGTGAAAAAGAATTGCCCCAAGTAATTCAAGACATTAGAAATAAGAAAATAAAAGGCATAAATGTTACGTTGCCATTTAAACAGAAAGTGATTCCTTTATTAGACAAAGTATTAAACGAAGCCAAAGAAACTAATTCTGTTAACACTATTTACTTAAATGAAAAAAATGAAGTTGTGGGAGAAAATACAGATGTTTATGGCATACAAGCCGCCTACTTAAAAGAGGTGGTTAATGAAAATTATAAAAAACAAAAAGCTTTAATTATGGGCGCTGGAGGTGTGTCACCATCGATTGTTCTTGCTTTGTTAAAATCAAAAATATCAAACATTACAATCTCGAATCGAACACTAGAAAAATCTCTTTTTATTAAAAAAAGATTTCCGATCATTCAGATTTTAGAATGGTCAAAAATTGCTTCAGCCGCAACTAATTTCGACATAATTATCAATGCTACCAGCCTTGGACTCAAGAATGAGCAAGATTTTGATTTTACAATTGAAAACTTTAAAAAAACAATGAAATTTATTGACACTATTTATAATCCTTTGGAAACTAAAATGATGAAAAATTTTAGAAAAAATGGCAACAAAACTTACGGGGGGCTAGATATGTTATTATATCAGGCTCAAAAGTCTTTTTACTTATGGACAAAAAAAAATCCAGAAATAAATGATGAGTTAATTAATCTACTTGTACAAAAACTAAAATGATTAAAATAGGTATAACAGGTTCATTGTCTTCTGGAAAATCAACGGTCTCTAAAATTATATCAAAAAATAAATATCCTATTTATAGCGCGGACAAAGAAGTTTCTAAGTTATACAAAGAAAAAAAATTTATCTTAAAACTTGTAAGATTATTTAATTTGAAAGATATCAAAAATATAAAACAACAAATCAGATTTATAATTTTTCAGAACAAGAAGAATCTTAAGAAGCTTGAAAATTTGATACATCCGCTTGTAAGGAAAAATATGAAAAAATTTATCAAAATGAATAAAAAAAAGAAGATGTTAGTTTTTGAGATACCTCTATTGACAGAGGGAAATTTGGTAAAATTTTTTGATTTTATTATATTTGTTAATTCAAAAAAAAAAATTCGTTTGAAAAGGTATATGAAAAAAACCAAAAATAAGAAATTATTTTATCTTTTAGACAGAAGGCAAACAAATCCTAGGATAAAAAGCCAATTATGCGATTATGTTATTAACAATAATAAAAATTTAAAACAACTTAAGTTAAAAATAAACTATATAATAAAAAATTATGTTTGAGATTTTTTTAGACACAGAAACAACAGGCCTATCAACAGCAGACAACGATAGAATAGTTGAGATAGCTTGTATTGAAACAAAAGACTTAGTTGCTACTGGAAATGTTTTTCACAAAATTATAAATCCTAAAAGGGATGTTCCGGAAGCTGCAGTTAGAATTCATGGTTTTACAACTGATTTTTTAAAAGATAAAGAGTTATTTGAGAATATAGCAGATGAATTTCTTAACTTTATAGACCGAAAAAAAATAATCATTCATAATGCAAATTTTGATTTAAACTTTATTAATCACGAATTAAAAGCTTTAAACAAACAAGAAATAAAAAAAAATCAAACTATTGATAGTCTAGAGTTGGCTAGGGGAAAATTTCCTGGTTCATCTAATTCTTTAGATGCCTTATGTAAAAGATTTAATATAGATTTATCAAGAAGAACAAAGCATAACGCTCTCTTAGATTGTGAGCTTTTAAGAGAGGTTTATATTAATCTATTAGATGCCAAAGAGCCGAAACTGTCTTTCTCAGGCGAAAAAAAAGATTTAAATATTAGAGAAGCTAATAAAAAAATAATTAATTATTGTAAAACCGTGGTTCAATTACCAAAAGATGAAATCGAGAGTCATAAAGCTTTTTTAAAAAAAGAAATAAAAAAAAATTACTTTTAATTTTTTCTACTTAAATAAAGATTTTTAAAATTAACTTTTTCTTCAATTTTAATTTTCTTAAATCCACATTTCTCAAATAAATATATAAAAATGTTTCTTATTTCTGGATAAATCTCTGTTGGGACTTTAATAAGAATTATTTCTTCAAGTTTTTTTTTATCACTTATGTCTCCATCGAGTTCTAAAATTGTTGAGTAGGTAATTTTTGTATTTATTTCTTTATCTAATTTTTCTTCGGAATTTAAAGCAAGCGTTGTCTCAACTTCTACCAATTTTTGTTTAAATTGATTACTTTTTATATCAATGTTTATTTTATATTTTGAAATATTCTTTTCGATTAGAAAAAAGGCTTTTGGGTCAGCAATTCCAAAATTTAAATTTTTTATATATTTTGCAATTATTTTATAATTCATCGTCTTTTCTTTTCTTCTCTTCAATGATTTCTGCTTCAATTACATCATCAGGTTGTTCGTTTAGATTTTTCTTATTAATGAAATTTTTTACTATAATTTTTCTCGTGAAAGGAATTAATAACAAAAATCCCAATCCGTCTGTTAAAAATCCTGGTAAAATTAAGAGAAAAGCAGCAATCGCAATAGATGCACCAGAAATAATTTCATAAATAGGAGTTTTATTTCGATATACATTTGTGAATCCGCTTCTAATTGTATTCAAACCTTCTATTCTGGCGTAATAAACCCCTACAATCGCCGTCAGCAAAACTAATAAAACAGTATTGATCGCACCAAGCTTCTGCCCAACTTCAATCATCAATATTATCTCTAAAATGGGGATTCCTATAATTATTAGCAATAATGAGCTCATTTGTCTGATACAAAAATATATTATTAATGTATATTTATCAAATAATGAGTAATAATTTTGGTTATATAGACATAATTTTGCTTGCAATGATAGCGGGGTTCATAATCCTAAGATTGAGAAACATTTTAGGCAGGAAAACTGGTCATGAGAGTAAAATATTTACAGATTTTAATGATAGAAACTTTGAAAATCTTAAAAATGAAATTAAAAAAAATGAGATAAAAGAAGACGAAACGAATTTAATTGGAGAACAAAGAGAAAATTTTCTAAAAGGAGCAGAAATAGCATACGAAAATATAATAGTTTCTTTTGCCAAAGAAGAAAATAAAAAACTCAAAGAGCTACTGACTCCTGAAATGTTTGTAAATTTTGAACAATCTTTAGTCCAAAGAAGAAAAGAAAATATTAAATCTGAATTAACCTTTATTGGTATTAAAGAGTCAAAATTAGAAAAATTTGAAAAAATTAAAAATAATTTCTTTGCTACAGTTAAAATTGTTTGTGAAATTATATCTGTAAAAAAAGATAAAAATGGCGAAGTTATTGATGGAGATCCTGACAAGATTAAAACAGTGACTGATCATTGGAAATTTTCAAAAAACATTTTTAGTAAAAATCCAAACTGGTATTTAGCTGAAATTGTGAGTAAGTGAAAAAAACAAAGGACCCTTCAAAAATAGACTCAAAGGTTTGGGACGAGTATATAAAAGATCCAAAAGATTTATTCGATAAAGAAAAAATCGATGAAAGAAAAAATCAAAACGTAAAGAAAAGAATTAAATTTGATCTGCATGGTTTTAATTTATTAGATGCCAATTATAAAGTAAGAGAATTGTTGAATAATTGTTTTGAAAAAAAATATTCTGAATTATTATTAATAACTGGAAAGGGAATTCATTCAAATATTGATAGAGATGTTTTTAAGTCAAAAGAATTAGGTAAGCTTAGATTTTCGATCCCGGAATATATAAATTCAGAAAAAGATTTAAAAGAAAGAATTTTGTCAATCTCACCAGCTTCTCCAGAAGACGGTGGTGATGGTGCAATTATTATTAAATTAAAAAAATTATAATATAAACTTGGATAGATCGGAGTCCTGAACAAGATTGCCTAAATTATTTTTTACGTAATTCTCATTTATAATTATTTTTTCTCCAGATTTATCTGATGCATTAAAACTAATATCATCTAAAACTTTTTCTAGTATAGTATGAAGTCTTCTAGCGCCAATATTTTCAACTGAAGAGTTTACTTCTGCAGAAATTTTAGCAAGCATATCAATGCCATCTTCTGTAAATTCAAGTTCCACATTTTCAGTTTGTAATAATGCTTTATATTGTTTAATTAAACTGTTGTCTGGTTCTTTTAAAATTCTTTTAAAATCTTCCTCATTAAGAGCATTTAATTCAACTCTTATTGGCAATCTACCTTGTAACTCAGGCAATAAATCAGATGGTTTTGCCAACTGAAAAGCTCCTGAAGCAATAAATAAAATATGATCAGTTTTAATCGGGCCATGTTTTGTACTAACAGATGTTCCTTCTATTAATGGCAAAAGGTCTCTTTGAACACCTTCTCTTGATACATCACCTCCAATTTTGTCTCCTCTTGCTGAAACTTTATCTATCTCATCGAGAAATACTATTCCGTTTTCTTCAGTATATTTTTTCGCTTCTTTTATAATCTTTTCTTCTTCAATCATTTTATCCGATTCTTGAGCAACTAAAATTTCATGTGACTCTTTTACGTTCATTTTTTTCTTTTTTCTTTTTTTCCCACCCATCGATTTGCCTAAAATATCACCTATATTAACCATTCCTACATTAGCTCCTGGCATGCCAGGTATTTCAAAACTTTGCATGTTTGACGGATTATCATTGACTTCAATTTCAATCTGGTTCTTATCTAAATCACCACTTCTTAATCTCTTTCTAAAGCTTTCTCTCGTGGCAATACTAGCCTTATTACCCACTAAAGCATCTAAAACTTTTTCTTCAGCAGCCAGTTGAGCCTTGGCATTAACTTCTTTTCTTTTCCTTTCTCTTACCATTGCAATAGCTATTTCAATCAAATCTCTAATTATTTGTTCAACATCCCTTCCAACATAACCAACCTCTGTAAATCTTGTGGCCTCTACTTTAATAAAAGGTGCTTCAGCAAGTTTTGAAAGCCTTCTAGAAATTTCAGTTTTACCAACTCCAGTAGGACCGATCATTAAAATATTTTTTGGAAGCACTTCGTCTTTCATTTCGTCAGACAAAGCTTGTCTTCTCCATCTGTTTCTTAAAGCAACAGCAACTGCTTTTTTGGCTGCTTTTTGACCTATAACATATCTATCAAGTTCTGAAACTATTTCTCTTGGAGAAAGAGCGCTTACTCTTGACTCAGTTTTTTTTTTATTCTTTACTAGATTTAAATTTGTAACTTTTTTTGTTCCAGACATATTATAATTTTTCCATAGAAATATTGTTATTTGTAAAAACGCAAATTTCAGAGGCAGTTTTGATTGCTTTTTTTGCAATTTCTTCTGCACTCATATCGGTGTCAATTAAAACTTTTGCAGCAGCTAAGGCGTAATTGCCCCCGGAACCAATACCTATGATACCATCTTCTGGTTCAAGTACATCACCTGTTCCAGATATAATGAAACTTTTTTCTTTATCAGCTACTGCCATAAGAGCTTCTAATCTTCTTAAAAACTTATCGCTTCTCCAGTCTTTTGCTAACTCCACCGCAGCCCTTGACAGATTTCCAGCATGTTTTTCTAGTTTAGCCTCTAATCTTTCAAAAAGAGTTAGAGCGTCAGCAGTTGAACCTGCAAAACCAGCAATCACATTTCTTTTCTCAATTTTTCTGACTTTTTTTGCTTTACTTTTAAGAACAGTATTTCCTAGACTAACTTGCCCATCCCCAGCAACCACCGTTTCATTGTTCTTTCTCAACAAAACTATTGTTGTTCCATGCCATTTTTCAGCTGTATTCATAGTATTCTATGTGGAGATTAATTTTATTTCTTCAATACCCTTTTGGGATTTATTGATAAAATAGCTAATTATATATATATCTTTACTGAAGTTTTCTTAATTTTATGAAAAGAAAAGCGAAAATATCTAGAAAAACAAAAGAGACAAATATCATTGTTGAGGTCAATCTCGACGGAAGAGGAAAGTATAATATTAAAACTGGTATTGGTTTTTTAGATCATATGCTCGAACAACTCTCTAAACATTCATTAATAGATTTAGTTGTTAAAGCGAAAGGGGACACTCATATTGATCTTCATCACACTACAGAGGATACGGGAATAGCCATTGGAGAAGCAATTAAAAAAGCCGCAGGCAACAGAAAAGGAATTACAAGATATGCCTCTACAATGATCCCAATGGATGAAACACTTAGTAGAGTTTCTATCGATGTATCCAACAGGCCTTATCTAATTTGGAATGTTGATTTAAAAGTTGAAAAATTGGGTGAGATGGATACAGAACTTTTCAAGGAGTGGTTTCAAGCATTTTCTCAATCCGCTGGAATTACTTTACATGTAGAAAATATTTACGGTGATAATAGTCACCACAAAGTCGAGTCTTGTTATAAGGGACTAGCTAGATCATTAAAGGACGCTCTAGCAATAGACAAGAGAATTAAAAACTCGATACCCTCGACAAAAGGCACTATTTAAAATTGATGAACGTCACTATTGTTGACTACCAATCGGGCAATATAAGCTCAGTTATTAACTCTTTCACAGAGGTTGCCAAAGGTAAAGTTAATATAGAAATAACATCGGATATTAAAAAAATTAAATCTAGCGATAAAATTGTTTTGCCTGGCCAAGGATCTTTTAAAAGTTGCGTAGACTCTTTAAAAAGTATTAATGGATTAGTTGATACACTTAAAGAATTTGCAGTTATAAACAAGAAACCGTTATTAGGAATTTGCGTAGGCTTACAAATGTTTGCAGATGTTGGTTATGAAGAAGCAGAAACCAAAGGTCTCGGATGGATATCAGGAAAAGTTTCTAAAATCGATAATCAAAATGGAAAATTTAAACTCCCGCACATGGGTTGGAATGAAATTGAAATCCAAAAGGAAAGTAAAATGTTTAAGGACATAGAAAATAAATCTCATATGTATTTTGTGCACAGTTACGAGTTTATTCCCGAAGATAAATCAGTGATTTCAGCAATAACTGATTATTCTTCGAGGATAGTTTGCTCCGTTGAGAGAGAAAATTTATTTGGCACACAATTTCACCCTGAAAAAAGTGACCAAACTGGATTAAAGATAATAGATAACTTTATTAAATTATAATGAAAATATTTCCCGCGATAGATATTAAAGACGAAAAATGTGTAAGATTAATTAAGGGCAACTTTGAAAATAAAATTGAATATGACACTTCTCCAATTGATCAAGCAGGTAAATATAAAGATCATGGTTTTAAAAATTTACATATTGTTGACTTAGACGGAGCTTTAACAGGTAAAACAGTTAATTTAGATATTATTCAAAAAATAGTAGATAAGTATGATTTTAAAGTTGAGATAGGTGGCGGTATTAGGTCTTTAAATAATATTCAGGAGTATATAGATTCCGGAGTTGAGAAAGTTATTTTAGGAAGTGGTGCGATAAAAAATAAAGAATTTTTAAAAGAGGCATGTGAAAAGTTTAAAAATAAAATTGCCCTAGGTTTAGATGCAAGGAGTGGAAAACTTTCTGTATCAGGCTGGAAAGAAAATCTAAACATTAAAACAATTGATTTCCTAAAAGAAGTGAATGATTTTGGTGTAAGTAGAATTATTTATACAGACATTAATAGAGATGGAATGAAAACAAGTCCTAATTATGAAGAGACAATCAAAATTACAGAAATTTCTAACTGTCCAGTTGTTATTTCAGGTGGAGTTTCTTCAATAAATGATATTAAGAAAGCGAAAAATTTAAATAATAAAAAAATTGAAGGTATAGTTGTCGGTAAAGCTATTTATGACGGTGATATTCAACTTGATGAGCTAGCAAAGGAAATTGATGCTTAAAAATAGAATTATACCTTGTCTTGATGTGAAGAATGGAAGAGTTGTTAAAGGAATTAACTTTGTTGAATTAAAAGATGCTGGAGATCCAGTTGAACAAGCCAAGATTTATAGTGACGGTGGAGCTGATGAGATTTGTTTTTTAGATATTACCGCATCAAATGAAAACAGAGAAACAATCATTGATATTGTAAGAAAAACAGCCAAAGAGTGTTTTGTCCCTTTGACAGTTGGTGGCGGTATAAGAACTATCCAAAATATTACAGATTTACTATTAGCTGGAGCAGATAAAATTTCTATTAATACAGCAGCAGTTAAGAAAGTTGATTTTGTTAAAGAAGCATCTAAAAAATTTGGATCCCAATGCATTGTTATAGCTATAGACGCTAAGAAGGTGTCAGAAAAAAAATGGGAAGTTTTTACTCATGGCGGACGAAATAAAACAGGTATTGATGTTGTAGAGTTTGCTAAAAAAGTAGAAGCGTACGGAGCTGGAGAAATCCTATTAACCTCGATGGATAGAGATGGAACTAAGTCTGGTTATGACGTGGATCTATTAAAAGCAATCACAGATAGCACGAATATTCCTGTTATAGCCTCAGGTGGCGTTGGAACTTTAGATCATTTTTATGACGGTATAGTAAAAGGTGGTGCGAGTGCAGTTCTAGCTGCCTCTATTTTTCACTATGGTGAATATAAAATTAAAGAAGTTAAAGAGTATTTGAATTCTAAAAATGTATCGGTAAGATTATAGAATGTTTGAAAACCTAGAGCAGCTGATAAAAATAATTAGAGAGAGAAAAAATTCTTCTCCTGATAAATCCTATACAAATAAACTTCTCAACGATAAAAATTTAAGCGTTATAAAAGTAAAAGAGGAAATAGCAGAACTAATCGAGGCGATAGAACAAGATTCTAACAAAATACACGAAGCAGCAGATGTAATTTATCATTTGATGGTTTATCTTGAGGCTAATAATATCAAGATAGAAGATGTAATGAGTGAACTTAAAAAAAGA
>MDTB01019123.1_pt1 | contig 59671 bp, 55 predicted proteins | sample 811161 | NCBI WGS metagenome assembly MDTB01 (sample SAMN05326650, study PRJNA326480) | marine metagenome | isolation source: seawater | place: Mediterranean Sea | collected 2009 | reverse complement strand
TTGTGGAAAAAATAAAACATCCTGTATTGATGATTTGTTTGTTAATAACATTGTTAATCTATCCATTCCTATACCTATTCCCGAGGTTGGTGGCATTCCATACTCAAGGGCTGTTAAAAATTGGTTGTCTATTATCATCGCTTCGTCGTCTCCTTTTTTTCCGAGCTCCATTTGCTCTTCAAAACTTTCTCTTTGTTCTATTGGGTTGTTTTGTTCCGAATAAGCGTTTGCTATTTCTTTTCCATTAATAAATAACTCAAACCGTTCAGTTAAACCTTCTTTCGATCTATGTTTTTTTGTTAGGGGTGACATTTCTATCGGATAGTCCGTGATGTATGTTGGTTGTATTAATTTTTCTTCGCAAAACTCGGCAAAAACAGCATCAAATAACTTTCCCCTTCCCATTGATTTGCTTATTTCTATATTTTTTGATTTACAGTATTTTTCCAACTCTTCATTTGTCATTTTTGATATATCGTCCCCCGCGGCCTCTTTAATTGCTTCAAAAAATGGTGTTCTTTTGTATGGCCCTTTAAAGTCTATTTCTTTTCCATTATAATCTATTTTTGTTTTTCCATGAACACTTTTAACCGTTTCTTCAAATAAGCTTTCTACAAACCCCATCATCCAATTATAATCTTTATAGGCCACATAAAACTCTAGCATTGTAAACTCTGGGTTGTGTGTTCTGTCCATTCCTTCGTTTCTAAAATCTTTTGCAAACTCATAAACCCCCTCCTTTCCGCCAACAATTAGTCTTTTTAAATAAAGCTCGTTAGCTATTCTTAAATAAAGCGGGGTGTCCAGGGTGTTGTGGTGAGTTATAAACGGCCTCGCTGCCGCACCACCAACAATGGGTTGAAGTATTGGTGTTTCCACCTCTATGTAACCCTCTTTATTAAGTCTGTTTCTTATTGAATTGAAAATTTTTGTTCTTTTTTCAAAAACATCCCACGCGCCATCGTTTACTATTAAATCTAAAGACCTTTGTCTATACCTTAATTCCGTGTCTTTAAAGGCATCGTAAGTGACCCCCTCAGAGTCAGTTTTCACTACCGGTAATGGTTTTATGGATTTCGATAAAACCTTTAGTTTTTTCACCATCACGCTTGTTTCTCCAACTTTGGTTTTAAAAACCCTTCCTTCAACACCTATAATGTCACCTATATCTAAATGTTTTTTAAAAACATCGTTGTACATAGTTTTGTCTTCGCCCTCACAAATCTCATCTCTATTTAAATACAGTTGTATTCTACCTTTAAAATCTTTTAGTTCTGCAAAAGAAGCCTTACCCATTATTCTTCTACTCATAATTCTTCCAGCTAAACTCACATTTTGAAAGTTGTTCTTTGTTTCTAAATAGTTGTCTTTTATCTCTTTGCTGTTTGCTGTTGTTTTAAACTCTTCTGCTGGAAACGCGTTTATACCAAGCTCTTTTAATTTAATTAAAGACCCTCTTCTTATTTTTTCTTGTTCATTTAGTTCGCTCACAATTATTTTGTTTTGTCAAATATAAATATATTAACTAAAGAAATGAATAGAGTTATTTTTAAAAATTTAGGAATTATAAAATTTAAGGACGCTTGGGAGCTACAAGAGTCTCTTCTAAAATCTATTATTGATGTAAAAAGAGAAAACCGAAACAACCCTGAAAACAAAAAAAAAACTAAAAATTATTTATTGTTTTGTGAGCACCCTGATGTTTACACCCTTGGTAAAAGTGGAAACAAAGACAATTTGTTATTAAACGACGAGCTTTTAAAAAAGGAGGGTATTGATTTTTTTAAAATAAATCGCGGCGGCGACATAACCTATCATGGTCCCGGCCAGCTAGTTGTTTATCCCATTTTTGATTTGGAAAATTTTTTTACTGATATTCACAAGTACCTTCGTTTTTTAGAAGAGGTTGTTGTTCTTGTTTTGAAAAACTATGACCTGGTTGGTGAGCGCTTAGAGGGTTCTACCGGGGTTTGGTTGGGCGTTAAAGGCGGCGCGCCTAGAAAAATTTGCGCAATGGGCGTAAGGGCAAGTAGGTGGGTGACCATGCACGGCCTCGCTTTTAATGTTTCTGTTAACCTTGGTCGTTTTGGTGGTATTATACCTTGTGGTATTACTGATAAATCCGTAACTTCTTTAAACGTTGAGTTGAAAAAAGAGGTTTTTTTAGAAGACGTTTCTGTTCTTTTTAAAGAAAAGTTTAAAGAGGTTTTTAATATAGATTTGGTTAATGAAAAGGATTTTTAGTTATTTGTTTTGCTTTGTTTTTTTGTGCGTTTTGGGTTTGTACCTTTTTGGTTACGGTTATGTTCTTCGTGGATTAAAGTCTACTTATTTTCGTTTTGAAAAAAGTGCCCAGGTTGACGACGCTCGGTTTTTTTATAACGACACAATTAAAAGATCTAACAATCCCTTTTTTTGGCCCAAATCAACTAATTATAATAAAAAACCCCTTTCTAAAAAGCTTAGAAAAACATTAGAGGATTATAAAACACACTCTTTTGTTGTTGTTCACAAAGATAGTCTTTTATATGAAGAATATTGGGATCGTTGGGGGGTTGAAAACAATAAAAGTAATTCTTTTTCTATGGCAAAAAGTATTGTTTCTTTGGTTGCTGGCATTGCTGTTGATGAGGGTTTTTTAAGTGGTTTTGACCAAACTGTTAAAAGCGTTTTTCCCAACCTTAACTTTCATGAAAAAAACCCTAATGTCACCATTGGGGACTTGTTAAACATGTCTTCTGGTTTGGATTGGAAGGAAAAATATTTTGGCCCTTTTAATATTACCGCTGAGTCTTATTTTACTAAAAACCTATCCAGCCTTATTATGAATCTTTCTTTTACAGAAAGTCCTGGCTTAAGGTATGAGTACCAAAGCGGCTCCACACAACTTGCTTCTCTAATGATAGAAAAAACTTTAATTGACAGCGTTGGTCTTTCTTTTTCTGATTTTTTTTCTGATCGGTTGTGGGGAAAAATCGGGGCAGAGAATGAGGCTTTGTGGTCTTTGGATAATGATGGTGGGGTAGTAAAAAGTTTTTGTTGTTTTCATAGTAATGCTAAAGATTTTGCTAAAGTTGGTCGTTTGTTTTTAAATAATGGTGTTGTTAACAACAAAGACACCATTTTAAATAATTGGTATTTTGAAAAAATTTATGGACCGAATATCGTTGACTTTTATTCATATGGCTGGTGGAAAGATTTTTCTTTTGGTGTTCCTGTGTATTATATGAGGGGGTTTTTAGGTCAGTTTGTTATTGTTGTTCCGGATAAAAATTTAATTATTGTTCGTTTGGGTAGAAAAAACCTTAGGGATAATAGAAACCCTGACAAGCCAACAGCCCCTTTTAAAATATACATTAACGAAATTTTAAAAAACTATATTTAGTTTTGAAAGATAATTTTGTTTTATATATAAAAAACCTTTCTATTTCTTTTTTTGAAAAAAAAGAAAAAAAAATATTAAATAACTTTTCTTATTCTTTTAAAAAAAATACAACAACTGCTATTGTTGGCCCTTCCGGAAGCGGCAAATCTTTACTTTCGTTGGCTTGTTTAAATTTACTACCCAAATCAAATAAAATTAAAGTTTCTGGTAATATTTTTATTAAAAAAAACACATGTATTTTAGGTTTTAAAGAACGTGAAAACTTGTCATATAGGGGTGTTTATTCTTCGATTATTTTTCAAGACCCATTTACATCTTTAAACCCTGTTTATACTTGCGGTTATCAATTAAAAGAGTGTTTAATAAAACAAAATAACAACTTAAATAAAAAACATTTGTATTTAAGGTGTATAAATTTGTTTTCTTCTACAGGATTGGAAAATCCAGAAAAAATATATACTTCTTTTCCCCATCAATTATCTGGGGGGCAATTACAGCGTGTTTTAATATCCTTTGCATTAGCTTATAAATCAAAAATTATTATTGCAGATGAAATTACCACAGCTTTAGATCCTTATATAAAGAATAAAATTTTAATACTTTTAAAAAAAATTTGTAATAAAAATAATATTTCTCTTTTTTTAATAAGCCATGATATAGATATTGTTAAAAATTATTCTGATGAAATTATAATTTTAAAAAACGGAAATATTATTGAAAAAGGAAAAACAAAAATTGTTTTTTCTAAACCAAAAAATATATTTACAAAATCTTTAATTGTTTGTAAACCCAATATTAAAGAAAATCCTTTTTATTTACCTTATTTAAAAGGTGGTAAAATTTTATATAAAAAACCGAAAAAATTTAAAATTCCTAGTTCTAATTCTATTATAGAAATAAAAAACTTATCATTTTTTTATAAAAATTTTAAATGTTTAAATAATATTAATTTAAAATTAAATAAAAACGATATAATAGGTATTATTGGAAGATCTGGTTCTGGAAAAAGTACTCTTTCTGATATTATTTCTTTAAATAAAAATAATTTTATTGGTGATTTTATATATAAATCTAAAAATTTAAATTTTTACAATAAAATAGAAAGAAAAAAAATAAATAAAAAAATTCAACTCGTTTTTCAAAACCCTGATTCTTCTTTAAATCCCAAACAAAGTATTTTAAATTCGCTAAAAGAAGTTTTATATGTAAATAATATAAAAAATAATATTTTTTCTAAAATTAAATTTTATTTAAAAGAAGTTGATTTGGATTTAGATATTTTAAATAAATATCCTCATGAATTATCTGGCGGACAAAAACAAAGAGTATCCATAACAAGAATTTTATTATCAAAACCTGAAATTATAATTTTTGATGAATCGGTTTCTGCCTTAGATATAAATACACAAGCACATGTTTTAAATCTTATTAAAAAAATTTATTTAAATAATAATATATCTATTATTTATATTTCTCATGATATTAATACGGTTTCTTTTTTATGTAATAAAATTTATGTTTTAAAAAATGGTAAAATAGTAGATTATTTTTATAATAAAGATATTTTAAATAAAGAAAGAAATATAGAAACTAAAGAACTTATTAATAACATATAATATATATATTTTATTATTATTAATATATATATATATATATCATGTTAATAATATTAATAATAAATAATAAAAAAAATTTGAAAAGTTAATTTTTAATTTTTGTTAACAATAAAAATTATTGGTAATAATCTATTATAAGTAAATTATTAACATATTAACATTGTTAAAATTCATATTAAATTATTAATAAATAATTATAATAAACAATAATTATTTTTGTTTATAAAATGTTATTAAAAACAAGTTTATTAATAAAAATTATAATTTAAATTTAAATATTATTTTTATAAACAAATTATTAACACAATATTAACTACTTATTAAAATAATTATAAATTATTTTCCCTTTACTTTTTCCTAAAATTTTAATTAATTGTTTGAGTTTTTGTTTTTTAATATTATCAATATTTTTAAACTTATTTAGTAAAATTTTTTTACTTTTTAAACCTATACCAAAAATATTATCCAGCTCAGATTCTACCATATTTTTTAACCTTCTATTTCTGTGATGATATAAAGAAAACCGATGGGCCTCATCTCTCAAATATTGTATTAATTTTAATTCATCAGAACGAGGATCAATTCTAAATTCTTCTTTTTTAGTATTAAATATTATTTCTTCTTTTTTAGCAACAGATATTAATTCAATTTTATTATATAATTTAAGTTCTTTTATGGCTTTATAAGCAGAAGATAATTGACCTTTTCCTCCGTCAATTAAAACTAAATTAGGAAGTTTTTTATTTTCATTTTTTAAGAATAAATATCTTCTTTTTACAGCTTCGTACATACTATCAAAATCATTAATAATTTTTACAGTTTTTATATTAAAATGAACATAATCTTTTTTAGATGGAACACCATTTTTAAAAACAACACAAGCTGAAGTAGGATTTTTTCCAAAAAGATTTGAATTATCAAAACACTCAATATGTTTAGGTAAAAAATTTAATTTTAACAACTTTTTTAAATTTTCAATTATTAAATTATAATCTTTTTTATTAGAATTTTTTAATTCAATCCTTTGTTTATACATCAATAAATTTTTGAAGGAAAAATCAATTATATTTTTCTTATAACCTTTAATAGGAATTATACTTTTATAATTAGAAATTTTAATGTTTGATATAATAGAATTAGAAATATTTTCAAAAGTAGTATAAGTATTATTTATAAAAACAGATAATAAATATTCATCAGTTTCATTCAGTATTTTTTTTACAAATGAATTTTTATAATTAGAAATAACTCCATTTGATACTCTTAAAAAAGAAAAAAAAGAAAAACTATCACTAGAAACAACACAAAAAACATCGTGATTAGAAAAAGAATTATTAACTATAACAGACTTATCTTTAAATTCACTTAAAAGTAAAATTTTTTCTTTTTCTTTTTGAGCTAATTCAAATTTTAAATTTCTAGAATAGGAAAACATGTTTTTTTTAAAATCTTGTAAAAGATTATTAAAATTACCTTTTAAAAAATTAGAAACTTCACTAATATTTTTAATGTATTCTTTTTCAGTTTGTTCTCCAGAACAAGGCCCTTTACAATTATTGATTTGACAACTTAAACAACTATTTTTTTGTTTAGTTAATTTTTTGTTTAACACATGAGAACAAGTAATAGTAGGGTATAGTTTTTTTAAAATTGTTAATATTTCATTTGCTTTTTTATAAGATAAAAAAGGACCAAAATATTTTCCTTCTTTTTTGTTTTCATTTCTTGTAATAAAAATTCTAGGAAAGGCTTCGTTTTTTATAATTATCCAAGGAAAAGACTTATCATCTCTCAATAAAATATTATACTTTGGATTTAAATTTTTTATAAAATTATTTTCGAGTAAAAAAGAATCATTTTCATTCTTTGTAACAACAAAATCAACAAAATTAATTTTGGAGACTAAAGACTTCGTTTTTATACTATGTTTTATAGAAGAAAAATAAGAAGAAACTCTATTTCTTAAGTTGATTGCTTTCCCAACGTAGAGAGGTTTTTTCTCTTTATTATAAAAAATATAAACACCCGGGTTTTTAGGTATATTTTTTTTAAAATTTGAATGAAAAACTTTTAACATAAAACTATTTCAATGTTAAAAGTATCTAAATAGAATTAAATTAACAAAACAATAATTACTCTAAAAAAGTTGTGTCAGAGTCCGTACTTTCTTTTTTAACATCTTCTATTATCATGCTTGAGTTTTTTGTGTGCGCGTTAACGTCATTATCAACCCTAATATGTGGGGCTATAACTAAAGCAACAATACTCATCAGTTTTATTAAAATGTTCATAGATGGACCAGAGGTGTCCTTAAATGGATCCCCAACAGTATCTCCAGTAACAGACGCCTTGTGTTCTTCTGATCCTTTATTTCCAGCAGCCTCAATAGATTTTTTTGCATTATCCCAGGCGCCACCAGCGTTGTTTTGAAAAATACCCATTAAAACACCAGACACAGTAACACCAGCTAAAAGACCACCCAAAACCTCAGGGCCAAAAGAAAAACCAACAACCACAGGAACAATTAATGGAATTGCGCCAGGTAAGATCATTTCTCTAATAGAAGCTTTTGTTGAAATTTCAACACATTTTTCATATTCTGGGGTTGCCTTGCCCTCCATTATTCCAGGAATTTCTTTAAATTGTCTTCTAACCTCTTTTACCATGTCCATTGCAGCGCGACCCACAGCCGCAATAGCTAAAGAAGAAAATATAAAAGGAATCATTGCCCCAACGAATAAAGCGGATAAAACCTCAGCCTTATAAATATCAATAGAATCAATACCAGCCAAACCCACAAAAGCGGCAAATAAAGCTAAAGCAGTAAGGGCGGCAGAAGCAATAGCAAAACCCTTTCCGGCAGCAGCAGTAGTGTTTCCTACAGCATCTAAGTTGTCCGTTCTTTCCCTAACCTCTTTTGGAAGGCCGCTCATTTCAGCAATCCCACCAGCGTTGTCAGCAATTGGGCCAAAAGCATCAATAGCTAACTGCATTGCGGTAGTCGCCATCATACCGGCAGCAGCAATAGAAACACCATATAGTCCGGCACACTGAAATGAAACAAAAATACCACCAGCTAGAACCAAAATAGGTAAAACAGTCGACTCCATACCAACAGCCAACCCTCCAATTATATTGGTTGCGTGTCCCGTAGAAGACTGGTTAACAATAGAATTAACAGGCCTTTTTCCCATGGAGGTATAATACTCAGTAATAATTGACATTAAACCACCAACAACAAGTCCGGTAAAAATAGCCCAAAAAACACCCATTTTAGAAAAAACAGAGTCGCTATCAACTGTGAGAACACTCAAGTCTTCTCTCATAGAAAAATACCCATCAGGAAGCATACAGCTAACAACGAAGAAAGAGGCAATAAGGGTTAAAATAATAGAAAGCCAATTACCAATATTTAAAGCGTTTTGAACAGAGCCAGATTCTTTTTTTATTCTAACAAAAAAAGAACCAACTATGGAAAAAATCAACCCAAGCCCAGCAATAATCATAGGTAGTAAAATAAAGTTTATAGACTGAAACATTCCGTTTTCAGACAAAGAATTAAACCCCTCATCAAAAATTTGAATTTCTCTTCCTAATACCATGGTGGCAAGAATTGTAGCAACATAAGAACCAAAAAGATCAGCCCCCATTCCAGCAACATCACCTACGTTATCACCTACATTATCAGCGATAGTAGCAGGGTTTCTTGGGTCGTCTTCAGGAATACCCGCTTCAACCTTACCAACTAAATCAGCACCAACATCAGCGGCCTTTGTGTATATACCCCCACCAACTCTTGCAAACAAAGCAATTGACTCCGCCCCTAAAGAAAAGCCAGCCAACACCTCTAACGCAATCTCCATTTTGTGTTGGTCAACAAAACCATCAACAACACCACTATACAAAGAGTTAAAAATTATAAATAAACTTCCTATGCCAAAAACAGCAAGACCAGCAACACCAAGCCCCATTACCGTCCCACCTGTAAAAGAAACACGAAGGGCTTTAGACAAACTAGTTCTGGCAGCCTGGGTTGTTCTTACGTTAGCCTTAGTTGCAATATTCATCCCAAAATAACCAGCTAGGGCAGAAAAAACAGCCCCTATAATAAAAGAAACAGCAATAAAGGGCGTTGATGTTTCAATTAGCGTCCCAGACCAAGCTAAGAGCCCTGCGGCAATAACAGAAAAAACACCTAAAACCTTCCACTCGGCAACCAAAAAAGCCATAGCCCCTTTAGCAATATGGTTTGATAGTGTAACCATTTTCTCATCACCAGGATCTTGTTTTGAAACCCAACTAGACTTAATAAACATTACAATTAAACCCAAAACCCCCATAGCAGGGACTAAATAAATTAAATTTTCTTCTAAAAACTCCATGTCTTATAAATTTTAAGGGCAAATATATAAATTAAAAACAAAATAGATGAAAAAATCAACTAGATAGGCCAGATAACTTTTTATAAAAAACCAAACCCAACACACACCCTACGGTTATAAACGAATCAGCTAAATTAAATATGGGTGGAAAAAAAGAAACCCTAAACATATCAATAACATTGCCAGAAAACACACCTCCCCCAAGCCCCTCTCTATTTAAACCCCAGGATTCATAAAAAACACTATCAATACAATTTCCGCACGCACCAGCAATCAATAAACCTAAAACAAAAAGCGAAAAAGTAGAAAAAGAACCAAAGCGCTTAAGCACAAAATAAAATAGAAAAAACACAGCAAAAACCCTAAACAAGGAAAGAAAAAGCTTTATCCAGGCCCCAGAGTTGTTTAATAAACCAAAAGCCATTCCAGAATTTTCTAAATACACAATATCAAAAAAAGGAATATTATCCCACCACCAACCAGGAAAAAACAAAACATCTTGATTATAAAAAACCCAAATCTTAAGCCCTTGATCCAGTAAAATTAAAATTAAAACAAAAAAAAGAAAGGGCGTTTTTTTCAAAAGCTATCTTTTACCTTGGTTTTTTTTAGCCTCTATACTGAGTGTTGCGTGGGGAACAAGCTCTAACCGTTTCTTTGAAATAAGCTTACCTGTTTTTCTACAAACACCATATGTTTTATTTTCGATTCTAATTAAAGCATACCTTAAGTCTCGTATAAACTTTTCTTGTCTTGAGGCAAGAAGGGTGTTAGATTCCTTAGAAAGGGTTTCGGAACCCTCCTCAAAAGCCTTAAATGTAGAATAAGTGTCATTTGTACCATTTGAGGAAGAGTTGTCAAAAGACTCTTTTAACAACAACAAATCTTTTTCTGCAGAAGTTATCTTTTCTAAGATTATTTTTTTAAAATAATCTAAATTTTTTTTCGAATATACTTTTGATATAGACTTAGTCATTATTAGGGTTTAATTTTATCGCAATATACACTTTAGAACCATTAATTTCAACCTCTTCACAAATATTTGGTTTAATTTTTATAAAATCCACGCCGCTAGCCAAAACTTCAGACTTGATGTAATCCAAGTTTTCTTTTAAAGATAATGAGAGCTTTTCATCACAAAAAACGGAAACGCGAATAAAATCAACAACACTATAACCACTATCTTTTCTTAGCTTTTGTAAGCGGTTTATAAACTCACGAGCCAACCCCTCACCAGCCAAGGCGTCGGTTATCTTTGTGTCTAAAGCAACGGTTATTTCATTATCACCCGCAACAGACCAGCCAGGAACAGAAGATGTTTTTAACAAAACGTCTTCCTCTGTTAGCGTTATTTCTTTTTTGTCTAGTAACAATTTAATTTGTTTGTTTTTTTCAAAAAAAACAACATCGTTTTCACCGAGATTGTTGATTAAAACAGCAAGCCCCTTCATTAAACCCTTGTGTTTTTTCCCCAAAACAGAAAAGTTGGGTGTTATTTTTTTTTCAACAAAAGAAGAAGATTGTGTCACAAACTTAACCGACTTAACATTCAGCTCTGTTTTTAAAATATCTATAAACTCATCATTAAAATCAAGCTTTTTTTGGTCACTTAAAATTATAGAAACAACAGAAAGGGGTTGGCGGACTTTAATTTTTAATTTTTTTCTTAACGATAAACCAAGAGAGGCAATAGACTGAACGGTTCTCATTTTTTCAATTAAACTAGCGTCTTTTTCAAAATTTTCAATTTTTGGCCACGAACTTAAGTGAACAGAAATTGATTTGTTTAAGCCACAAGAAAGGTCTTTAAATAACAGATCAGAGTAAAAGGGAGCAATTGGGCTTGAAATTTTAGACACCACCAAAAGGCAATCACAAAGTGTCTGAAAGGCGGAGATTTTGTCGGGCCCATAAAGGCTTTTCCAAAAACGCCTTCTACACAAACGAACGTACCAATTGCTTAATTGGTTTATAACAAAATCCTGAATGTCTCTACCAGCTTTTGTTGCGTTTAAATTATCATAAGAGTCTTCACACGCCGATATTAAAACACTAAGCTCGGACAAAACCCACCGATCCAATAAAGACCTTTTTTTATAAGGGACCTTCTCCTCCCTATAAGAAAAGTTATCAATGTTTGCATACAAGGAGAAAAAAGAATAAGTATTAAAAAGGGTGCCAAAAAACTTTCTTTTTACCTCTTCAACCCCCTCAACACTAAACTTTATATTTTCCCAAGGGTTGGCGTTTGTTAACATGTACCAACGAACAGGGTCAGAGCCATATTTGTCAATTAAATCAAAAGGGTTAATGGTGTTTCCTAAACGCTTTGACATTTTTTGACCCACGCTATCTAAAACCAAACCATTAGAGATAACACTCTTAAAGGCAACACTATTAAAGCACATGCTAGAGATTGCATGAAGAGTGAAAAACCAACCCCTTGTTTGATCTACCCCCTCTGCAATAAAATCAGCAGGAAAGCTAATATTGTTATCAATCAAATCCTTGTTTTCAAATGGGTAGTGAACTTGAGCAAATGGCATTGCCCCAGAGTCAAACCACACATCAATTAAATCAGGTTCGCGGAACATTTTTTCACCAGAATCAGAACAAAGAACAATATCATCAACAATATGTTTATGTAAATCAATAGAGTTGTAGTTTTGATCAGACATATCCCCAACAACAAAGTTTTTGAGGGGGTTTTCTTTCATAAAGCCCGCTACAACAGACTTTTCACACAACTCAAACAACTCTTTTACAGAACCAACACAAACAAGATTTTTTTCATCTTTTGTTTTCCAAATAGGAATAGGGGTTCCCCAAAAACGTGAACGAGACAGGTTCCAATCATTTAGGCCCTCTAACCAATTTTTAAACCTACCCTCACCCGTGCTCTTGGGTTGCCAAAAAACAGATTCATTGTTTTTTAACATTTCATTTTTTTTACTGGTGGTTTTAATAAACCAAGAGTTTAAAGGGTAATATAAAACGGGCTTATCGGTTCTCCAACAATGTGGGTAGCTGTGAGAATACTTTTCTACACGAAAAGCTAACCCGTCTTTTTTTAACCTAACAGCAATATCAACGTCTAAAGATTGTTTTTCGACGCTTGAAAATTCTTTTTTTACATAACGACCAGAAAACTCACCCATACAATCAATGTATTGCCCTTTTTTGTTTACAATAGGAACGGGTTTATTTTTTTTATTTAAAACCAACATTCCTGGAATGTTGTTTTTTTCAGCAACAAGCTTGTCGTCTGCTCCGAACGTGGGAGCCATATGCACAATACCAGTGCCCCCATCTGTATTAACAAAATCACCATGAACAATAACAAAAGCGTTTTGTTTTTTTTCATAAGGTTGACAAAAATTTAATAACTGTTCATATTTAACACCCAACAATTCTTCACCAAGAAAAGACCCCAACAAAACATACGGGGTTTTTTTAGCGTTAAAAACCAAATCCTTATCAGAAAAAACCTCAACAAAACCTTTAAGAACAGAATCTTTTAAGTTTTCAGCAAAAACGACATTAATAAACTTTTCAGTATACTGATTAAAGGTTTTAACAAGATTATATTTTATTCCTCTACCCACAGCAAGGGCGGTGTTGGCGGGAAGGGTCCAGGGGGTTGTTGTCCAGGCCAAAAAGTAAACAGGGTCTGTGCACAAATTGTTAAACGGGTGTTTTATAGCTTTGAACAAAGCGGTGACAGAGGTGTCTTTAACGTCTTTATAACAACCAGGTAGGTTTAATTCATGAGAACTGAGACCCGTTCCTGCCGCTGGGGAATAAGGTTGAATAGCATAACCTTTATAAACCAACTTTTCGTCATACAAGCGTTTTAGCAAATACCAAACGGACTCAATATATTTTGAGTTGTAGGTTATATAGGGGTTATCCACATCAACCCAGTAGCCCATTTTTTTAGTTAACTCATTCCAGTGAGAGGTGTACCTCATCACGGTTTTTTTACAATGATTATTATAATCTTTAATAGATATTTTTTTGTTTATATCCTCTTTAGTGATACCTAACTCTTTTTCAACACTCAGCTCAACGGGTAAACCATGAGCATCCCAACCAGCCCTCCTTTCAACACAAAACCCCATAAGTGTTTTATACCTACAAAAAAGATCCTTGATGGTCCTCCCCATTACATGGTGAATACCCGGCATTCCATTTGCTGATGGGGGCCCCTCATAGAAAACAAAGGGTTTTGATTTAATTCTAGATGCAATAGATTTTTTAAACACCTCCTCTTTTTCCCAAAAATCCAACACTCTAGAGTTAATCTCAGCTAAATCAAAACTTTTATATTCCTTAAACTTTTTCATAATCTAGATGGTTGCAACTACTTTTAATTCTATTGCAATTGGTGTGGGAAGAGATAAAACCTCAATTGTTGTTCTACAAGGAAAACAGCTGGAAAAGTGTTTTTTATACAATGAGTTGAATTTTTTAAAATCACCGGACATGTTGGTTAAGAACACTGTTACGTCTACAATTTTATCCCAACCAGAACCACAATCTTCTAAAATTAACTTTACGTTGTTAAAAGTAGAAAGGGCCTGTTTTTCAATATCATAATGCTCTATCCCCCCACTTTCATTAAGCTCTACACCGGGAATTTTTTTTGAACCCGGCACCCTAGGGCCAACACCAGACAAAAACAACAAATTACCCACTTTTTTTGCATGGGGGTAAAAACCTACGGGCTCAGGCGCCTTTTTTGATAGAAAATTTTTCATGATTTAAAAATTAAATATAAAGTCTTTATGTTTTAGAATCAATCTTTAAACAAACATTTTTACTTTCTGTAAAAAAATCTAAAGAACTAAACCCCCCCTCTCTTCCTAATCCAGAGCTTTTCATTCCACCAAAAGGGATTCTTAGGTCACGAACCAACCAACTATTAACCCAAACCACCCCACTTTTTATTTTTGCCGCAACACGGTGCCCTCTTGAAATATTTTCTGTAAAAATGCTTGCGGACAAACCATAAATAGTAGAGTTGGCCATTTTAACAACCTCATCTTCTGTTTCAAAGGGAATTAAGCAAACAACAGGACCAAATATTTCTTCTTGATTTGTTTTTGACAAATACCCCAACCCCTCAATTATCGTTGGTTCTATATAATAACCATTTTTTAATTTTCCCGAAAGGACCTTTCTTTTGCCCCCAGTTAAAATAACACCACCTTCTTTTTTAGCAGAAGAGATTTTAGTTAAAACACTTTTCATGTGATTTTTAGAGACAACCGCCCCTAAAAAAGAGCTTTTTTCTTTTGGGTTTCCCACAACCAGGTCTTTAGTTTTTTTAACGAAAAGGGATTTGAAATCTTCATAAATAACCCTTTCTATAAATAACCTTGACCCACACAAACAAATTTGCCCCTGGTTTAAAAACGACGACTTTATAGCCCAATCTACAGCTCTTTCAACATCGGTGTCGGAAAAAATAATGTTAGGGTTTTTCCCCCCAAGCTCTAAAGATAATTTTTTAAACTGTTTAGAGGCAATACTTGATATTCTTTTTCCTGTTTTTGTTCCCCCTGTAAAAGATATAACAGAAACAGATTTGTGTTTTACAATTTCTTCACCAACATTGCGCCCCAAGCCATGAACTATATTAATAACGCCTGGCGGAACACCAGCTTTTTTACAAATTTTACTAAAAAGAAAAGCGGTATAGGGCGTGATCTCTGAGGGTTTAGCTACAACCGTGTTGCCAGCCGCTAAGGCGGGGGCGATCTTCCAAGTCAAAAGATATAAAGGAAGGTTCCATGGTGAAATAGTACCAACAACACCAATGGGTTCTTTTAATGTGTAATTTATCGCCTGACCATCCATGTCGTGTAATTTTGAATCAAAATGAAGGGAGGCTGTTGCAAAAAAACGAATATTTTCCGAGCAACGCGGTATATCAACGGAACGGGTTAACCACTCTGGTTTACCGGTGTCATCGCTTTCAGCCTTAACTAACAATTCAAAAGACCCTTCAATTTCCTTAACAAGATTCATTAGTATTTTAAAACGATCTTGTTTGGTTTTATTAGACCATAAAACAAACGCCTTTTCTGCAGAACGAACAGCTAAATCGACATCTTCTTTTCCACTATCAGGGATTAAACTATAAACCTCACCGGTAGCGGGCTTAAAGTTTTTTAAATATTTTTTTGACTTAGGTTCAAGAAGTATTCCATTAATATAATTTTTTATTTTTTTCATTAACTAAAAGGGTGTTGAGTTTACAAGGAGCCAGTTCTACCACCATCAACAGGAACATTAACCCCACTAATGTAAGAGGCTTTTTTAGAAGCCAAAAACGTTACAATGTTTGCAACATCATTAATGGCGCCAAGCCTTTTTAGGGGCACGCTATTTATAATGTTTTTTTCAATTTCAGCAAGTGGTTTTTTTTGAGAGTTCGACATTTTTTCAAATAAAGACTTTAACCTATTGGTATTAGTGTAGCCCGGTAAAATATTATTAACGGTTATTTGAAACCCACCCAGTTCGTTTGCCATTGTTTTTGACCAATTAGCAACGGCCCCACGAATAGTATTAGAAACACCTAGTCCGGTAATAGGCACTTTAACAGAGGTTGATATGATATTAATAATTCTTCCATATCTCTCTTTTTTCATTCCAGGAATAACAAACGAGCTTAAAATATGACTACACAACACGTGCATATTAAAGGCGTTAACAAACTCGTCAGTTGTTGCACCTTCAATTGGTCCAGATTTTGGCCCGCCGGTATTATTTATTAAAATATGAACAGTTGGTTTGTGTTTTTTAAAATAAGACCCAACCACCACCTCTAATTCTTTTGGTTTAGAAAAGTCAACGCAAATAAAAGAGTGCTTTGAGCTATTTTCTAATGAGTTAATACAATGGGTTAGTTTTTCTTTATCTCTAGCAACAAGAATTAAAATAACACCCTCTTTAGCTAGCCCCTGGGCTATTCCCAAACCAATTCCTTGGGTTGCCCCACAAACAATAGCGGTTTTATTTTTTAAATCTAAGTTCATTTGTCAAATATAGCATAAAAAAAAAGTGTAAATTGGTATAAATTTTTTTTTATGTCATTAAAAATTAAAAGCCCATTCAATCTTCAAAAATGGATTAACGAAAATAAGCACTTATTAAAACCTCCTGTTGGAAATAAAAACCTGTATGTAGATGCGGGAGATTTTATTGTAATGATTGTTGCTGGACCAAATGCACGAAAAGACTATCATTATAATGAGACAGAGGAGTTGTTTTTTCAAATAGAGGGGGATATTGTTGTTAAAACCCAACAAAACAACAAAATGGTTGAGTTGGAAATCAAAGAGGGGGAGATGTTTTTGTTGCCAGCCAAAATACCACATTCACCGATTAGACCTGAGGGCTCAATAGGCCTGGTTATAGAAAGAAAAAGGTCAACCGGGGATAAAGATGGATTAATGTGGTTTTCTGAAAAAGCAAATGAGTTACTGTATGAAGAGTATTTTCACCTAACAAACATTGAAAAAGACTTTCTACCGGTTTTTAAACGGTTTTATTCAAATAAAAATTTAAGAACATGCCCAAAAACCGGAGAGGTTATGGAGGCAGATGAGCGATTTGTATAATGACACCAACCCCAAACTAAAATTCATATGAGTGACTCACTAAAACATGAGTGTGGTATAGCTTTAATTCGCTTATTAAAACCGTTAGATTTTTACAAAAAAAAATATGGAACAAAAATATTTGCGTTAAACAAAATGTTTTTAATGATGCAAAAACAAGTAAACCGCGGACAAGATGGGGCGGGTCTTGTTAGTTTAAAAATAGATGTAAAGCCCGGTCAAAAATATATAAACAGAATAAGGTCGGTAAACAAAAACTCTATAGAGCATATTTTCCAGAGTGTTGAAAAAGAGTATTTTGATTTAAAGAAAAAGAATCCTAAAAAAATAGAAGACATAGATTGGTTTAAAGAAAACTACAAATATACAGGTGAGCTTTATTTGGGGCACCTAAGGTACGGCACTTATGGTAAAAACAATATTGAAAGGTGTCATCCGGTTTTAAGAGAAAACAACTGGAAAGCAAAAAACCTGGTTGTTGCGGGTAATTTTAATATGACAAATGTTGATGAGCTATTCCAACAGTTAATTAATTTGGGTCAGGCGCCAAAAGAAAAAACAGACACTATAACAATTTTAGAAAAAATAGGCCACTTCACAGATGAAGAAAATACAAGGCTTTATTATAAATACAAGAAAAAGGGGGTAGGAAAAATTAAAATATCAAAAAAAATAGAGCAAAACATTAATATTAAAAATATTTTAAAGGAATCCAGTAAAAAGTGGGACGGTGGCTATGTAATCGCGGGGATGTTAGGTCACGGGGACGCGTTTGTTTTAAGGGATCCCAACGGAATACGTCCAGCATATTTTTACAAGGACGAGGAAATAGTAGTAGTGGCTTCGGAGCGACCTGTAATTCAAACAGCTTTTGGTGTTCCTATAACTAAAATAGAGGAAGTTGGGAGGGGGTGCGCCCTTATTATAAGAAAAGAGGGGGGGGTTTATCAAGAACAAATTATTAAACCCAAAAGAAGAAAATCATGTTCTTTTGAAAGGATATATTTTTCAAGAGGAAATGACATTGATATTTATAAAGAGAGAAAAAAATTAGGAAAAAAGTTAAGCCCCAGAATATTAAGCAGTGTTAAAAACGACCTTCAAAATACAGTTTTTTCATTTATACCCAACACAGCTGAAATAGCATTTTATGGTATGGTTGAGGAAATAACAAAGTCGCTAAACAAACTTAAGCAAAAGGCAATTAAACAAGAAAACAAAACAAAACACGCAACAATACTCAACCAAACACTAAGAATAGAGAAAATAGCAATAAAAGACGCAAAACTAAGAACGTTTATAACAGCAGATGAACATAGAGAGAATTTGGTGGGGCACGTGTATGATACTACATATGGCTTAATACAAAAAAACGACAATTTGGTTATTTTAGATGATAGTATAGTTAGGGGAACCACCCTAAGGGAAAGTATTTTAGAAATGCTAGGAAGACTAAAGCCAAAAAAAATAATTATAGTATCCTCTGCACCACAAATAAGATATCCAGATTGTTATGGTATAGACATGGCTAAATTAGGTGATTTAATCGCTTTTAAGGCCGCGATTTCACTATTAAACAAAACAACAAAAGGAAGGGATAAAATACAGGGGGTTTATGAGGCTTGTAAAAAAGCAACTAAACTTTCGAAGGAAAAACAAAAAAATGAAGTTAGAGAAATTTATAATTCTTTTACAGCTATAGAAATTTCCAAAGAAATTGCATGTTCTTTAAAACCAAAAAAATTAAATGCATCTTTAGAAATTATATACCAAACAATTGAGGACCTTCACCAATCATGCCCCAGCCACACAGGGGATTGGTATTTTACAGGAAAATATCCTACTCACGGAGGAAACGCTTTTGTAAACCGAGCTTTTATATATTATATGGAGGGAAAAAACCAAAGAGCGTATTAATTAACTTACAAACTCAAAAATTTTTTGAGCTAAAAGATCTGCACTTTTTTCATTAAATCTAAACCACAACTCCGGCTCAATGATTTCTAATTCAGAAAGAAGGGGCTTTTTATTATTTCCAAACAAAATATCTACCCTAGCGTATAATGTTTTTTCAGGACACATAGCAACGATATCTTCAGCAAATTTTATTTCTTTTTTACTAGCTGAGTAAACAGAAACGGTTCCACCAAAATCATCCTGCACTCTATAATCATTTTTTTTAGCTTTTTTAAGGACCGCATGCGAAAAAACCCCACCAAGAACAATCATAGAAACCTCACCAACTTTCAAAACACTTTCTTGAAACTCTTGGATAATCATTTTGTGCTTACTTTTTAATTTAGAAAAAACAACCTCTTTTTCATTTAGGTTTTTGGGGGTTACGCGGTGTGTATTCCATGCGGCTGCAGAAATAGAGGGCTTTATTATAATTTCATTCCACCCAGTTTTTTTAAAAACATCTTTAAGACAAGTCACTGTGTTTAAATCACAGAAAACGCTTGGCACAATATGTGTTTTTGGAAAGTCTTGTAAATAGCGTTTATCTAAATTCCAACGAACTAAACTAAGGCTATTAATGAATGTTATTTTTTTTGCATAAGATTCTATCCAAAACAAAAACTCATCTATTCTTTCAAAGTAATCCCAGGTTGTCCTAAAAATAGCGTAATCAACCTCCTCCCAATTGAATGTTTTTGAAGACCAACTAACCCGGCTAACATTAAAACCTAGTTTTTTTAGTGAACAAAGTAGTAGGCCGTCTTCTTTTAAAATATTATTTATGTACCAGCTTTTCCCCCTAGGGTTTTCGTATCTATCCTCTGTGAGGATAACAATAGATTGCTTCACGACTAATCACTAATCAACACACCATCCTCAGCCTTCTCTGTGGTATATAAATTACCATTCCACATGAATGTTTTTTCACCTAATTTCCACGCATTTAAAAAAGCCTCATTAAAAGTCAAACTAACATCACTCTTTGATTTGAGGTTTTTTTTCTTATTAACAACTTTTTGTTTTTTATTGTTTTTTATTATTGGGTTAGACTTCACTAAGGTCATCTCATTAATTAAATGGCTAGCCCCCGCAAACTTATCAATTATGAAAAGAATATACTTGGCGTCAACTGAGATGGTTCTGTTTAATTTAGAGTCAAAGGCAATATCTCCACTCATCCCCTCCCAATTACCATCAAAAGCACAACCAATTAGGTGTCCTTGGCCATTAATAACAGGGGACCCAGAGTTTCCACCAGTTATATCATTATTGGAAATAAAACATACCGGCACGGTTCCGTTTTCTTCATAAACACCATAATCCTTGTTATTATATAATTCAACTAATTTGTTTGGAACTATAAATTCGGGGTCGTTATTGTTCATTTTTCTAATAACACCATCAAGGGTAGTTTTAAAATTAAAGACACGACCATCTGTCATAGAATAACCACCCACGGAACCATAAGTCATTCGCATAGTAAAGTTAGCATCAGAATAAAAATCATTATCTGGATACATTTGCATTAGGGCGGCGATAAATAATTTATTAGCTTCATCTAATTTGGATTGAGCCTTTCTAGATTTGGGCATTATATCATCTACATAGTTTCCAATAATTGATTTTTGTGCTGTAAAAATAGGGTCTTTTTCTATTCTTTTTTTCATGTTTATTGTTGAGCTAAGAAATCTGTTCATTTTTTCTTCAGAAGCAAAAATAGACTTCTTGTAAATATCATCTCGCCACTTTTTTAAATTACCCTCATTGTTTTTTATAACACCAGGTAATTGTGATTCTGGGGCGATTGTAATATAAGACTCCATGGCATTCAAAAATAAGTCGGCGTCTACCACTGGATCAAAGTCTTTAAAGAAGTCTTTGGTGGTTTTTTTCATTTGTATTACGGCACCCATCAGCTCGTCTCGATTACCACTTTCAATAGCGCGCAATAAGCCCCTTGTAGAAGTTCTGGCAAACCTCATTGCATCAGACCCCCTCCACGCAGCCTCATTAACACACACAGTAGAAAGAACAAATTCATCTAAAGTGCTGTAAGCACTTTCCATATCCTCAAGAACAGCTCCATACTTATTTTGGTTACCCTTGTTTAAATCAACAAATTTTCGAAAATCATTTTCGATTTTAACCTTTTGATCAAAAACCCCCAGGTCTTTTAGTTGCTTGGATTGACCTTGGTAATATTTCCAGTAGTTAGCTACACTAGCTTTTTTGGATGCATATTTAATTTTAATAGCGGGATCAGCGGTCATATAGCGATCAAGTACATCTAAAATCCCCGTTCTTATTGTTACTACAGTTGGGTTATATAAACTTAAGGCTTGTTTTATTCCAAAAGAAGAAAGGAACCTGTCAGTAGAGCCCGGGTAACCAAATATCATAGAGAAATCTCCCTCACTGACACCATTTAATGAAATAGGTAGGTGATGTTTTGGTTTTAATGGAATGTTTTTCTCATTATATTTGGCCGGCAAGCCGTCTGGCCCAGAATAAACCCTGAATAAAGCAAAATCACCAGTATGACGAGGCCACATCCAATTATCTGTGTCACCACCAAACTTGCCAATTGATTCTGGTGGGGTTCCTACTAAACGCACATCTTCAAACCTCTCATAGACAAATAAATAATATTCATTTCCACCATAAAAAGATTTAACCCTTGACCAATAATGAGTGTCTCCAGTCCCGTTTTTTGTAATATTAGAAATGTTTTCTTGAATTTTGGCTTTTTTGTTGGAAGAGGTATCTGTTCCCGCTAAAACCAAATTAGTAACATCTTCCATTTTTATTAAAAAGTCCACAAATAAATCTGGACTTATTAATTCTTCTTCTTTATTCTTGGCCCAAAAACCATTTTTTAAGTAATCGTTTTCAACAGAACTATGGCTTTGTATGGCACCATAACCACAATGATGGTTGGTTAACAGTAAACCCTGGTCAGAGATTATTTCACCAGTGCAATAACCACTAAAACTAACTATCGCGTCTTTTAAAGAGCTGGTATTAACGCTATATAATTCATCAACGGATAGTTGTAGCCCCATTTTTTCTAAATCAACATTTTTAAGCTTGTTGATAAGTATCGGTAACCACATTCCTTCATCAGCCTTAATAGTTGAAAAGGATAGTAAAAAGCACAAAGAGTATAAGATAAATTTTTTCATAATTCTTAATATTTGATTGAAAACAGTAATTTAAAAGATGGACAATTTACATATTTTTTATTAAAGGAACATTAGAGCAAGCTTCACCATAAAATAAACTTTTCACTACTGGTATTAATTTGTGACAAACTATAGAAAAGGCACCTAGGGGCAAAGAGGGGTCGCCACAACCTTTAATAAAAACACGCTTTTTCTTGAGTGATGAAATAGATAGGGTTTTGTTTAAATTTTTTTCAAATAAAATTAAATTAAGCGCTTCTTTGTTCCCAAAAAAAACATAATTAGCGACATTATTTATTTTTGTTTGCAATAAAAGAAAAGCCCAAACGGGAATAATAACATCTTTAGAGCAATAAATATAAACGTTTTTATTCTCAAACCCCGAAAGGCCAAGTTCATCTAGTTTTTTTTTAAAATCTAGCTCTTTAATTACCAAACCATCAATTAGCCAATTTTTTAAATCAATTCCTACAGCTTTTTCGACTGGCATATAATCTAAAAGGTTAACAGTGATTAACCCAGCCTCAGAAATCTTATTTCTTATAGTTTCTTTCATGTAATTATAAAAAACCTAATTCTAATTTAGCCTCTTCTGACATCATGCTTTTATTCCAAGGGGGCTCAAATGTTATTTCAACCTCTGCAGACTTAACACCGTCTATTTTTTCAACCTCCTGCCTTACCTCTTCGGGTAAAGACTCGGCCACCGGGCAGGATGGTGAGGTTAGGGTCATAACAATTTTAACCTCTTGTTTTTTGCTGATTCTGACATCGTAAATTAATCCCAACTCATAAATACTTACTGGTATTTCAGGATCATATATTTCATCTAATTTTTTAATAATTAGACTGGATAGGTTTTCTATTTCTTTATTCATAATTAGAACAATATAATCGAATTTTTTTTATCATTTCGTTAATTCCATTTGATCGTGTTATTGATAGGTGTTTACTAAGTCCTATTTTTTCTAAAAAAAAATTATTTGACCTTGCAACTTCTTCAATCGTACAATTATTAAAAATACATATTAGTAAACCAACTAGCCCTCTTGTAATTATAGCGTCACTGTCACCTTGTAAAAACAACTTACCATTTTTGATTTCACAAATTAACCAAACTTGCGCTTGGCATCCACGCACTATATTTAAGTCATTTTTTAATTCTTTATTTAGTGGGGGAGTTGACTTACCCAACTCTATTAAATACTCATATTTTTCTTCCCAAGATTCAAAAAAACTAAATTCAGAAACAATTTTAGATATGTTTTTTTCAATTCCCATTATTAACAATTTTCATGATTCTTTTTAATGCACTGATAAACACAGACACCTCTTCTTCGGTGTTATAGAAGCAAAGAGACGCTCTAACAAAACCAGAAACACCTAAGGATTTGATGGCGGGTTGTGCACAAAGATGGCCCGTGCGAACACAAATGTTCATTTCATCTAACAAGCTTCCCACGTCATAACTGTGAGTGCTTTTTATATTAAAGGAAAATATAGGAGAGTCCGGCTTTTTTGTCAACCCCATAACAACATTTTTGGCAGCCCCTAACTCTTCCCACATTTTTTCTTTTAACAAATCCTCTTGTTTCTGAATATTATTTAACCCTAAAGATAAAATATATTTGAGTGCGGCTCCCAAACCAATTACCCCCGCGATATTAACTGTTCCCGCTTCAAATTTATAGGGTAATTTTCCCCAAGTGGTTTTGCTAAAAGAAACGAGATCAATCATGTTGCCCCCAAACATAAAGGGCTCCATTTTTAATAATAATTCTTTTTTACCATATAACACACCAACCCCAGTTGGACCAAAGCATTTGTGTCCAGAAAAAGAAAAAAAGTCACAATTTAAATCTTGTAAGTTAATGGGCTTATGGGAAACAGATTGTGCCCCGTCCACAAAAACTTTGATGTTTTGTTTTTGGGCTAAATTACAAATTTCTTTAATGTTATTTTCATGGCCTGTAATATTGGAGGTTTGTTGAACGGCTAAAAGCTTGACTTTTGAATTCATTTTATTTTTTAAGTCCCAAATGTCAATTTTTCCGTTTTCACAACATTTGATGGTAACAATTTTCAATTTTAATTTATCACAAATCACTTGCCAGGGCACAATATTGGCGTGGTGTTCCATTTCGCCAATTAAAACTTCGTCACCAGCAGAAGAAACAGTGTTTAAAAAACCAAAAGCAACCATGTTAATTGACTGTGTGGTACCACTAGTAAAAATTATTTCCTCTTTTAATTGGGCATTTAAAAATTTTCTAACAACCCTTCTTGACTTTTCAAATTCAGTAGTGGCCCGATCAGCCAAAAAATACATCCCCCGCTGTATATTGCTATTATAATTAGAGTAAAAATCAGAGATGGTGTCTATAACAATTTTCGGTTTTTGTGTTGTGGCGGCGTTATCAAAATAAACTAAAGGCTGGTTGTTTCTTGTGCTGTTAAGAATTGGAAAGTCAAGCCTTATTTGGTTTAAATTAAACATTTGTATTATTTAAAAACAATTCGGAAACTTCTTTTTTAATCTCGGGATTTTCAATGTTGGATATTAGTTCGTTTAAAAAAGCCCCAATTAGTAATTGAACAGCCTCTTTCTTTTTAATTCCACGGGACCTTAAATAAAAAAGCATGTCTTCGTCGATAGCCCCGATTGTGCAACCATGAGAACAAACAACATCATCGGCAAATATTTCTAATTGTGGCTTTGCGTTCACATTAGCACTTTTAGAAATCATCAGGTTATTATTTTGTTGAAACGCCTCAGTTTGCTGAGCCCCCTTTTCGACATAAATTTTTCCACAAAAAGCACCGGAAGAATTTTCGTCGTAAACAGATTTAAAAAACTGATTACTTTTACAGCCCTCAACCAAATGTGATATTATTATGAAATTATCAAGATGGTCGGAGGATTCCATTAGCGACGTACCTAAAACATTAGAGCTGCTTCGAGTATCTAACAGGTCAACCAGAATATTATTTCTAATCAACTTTCCTTTTTTAGAAAAAAAATGAAAATTACTTGAGCTATTTTTTTGTTGAACACAAAAAACACTATTAATTAAAGATGAATTAGTTAAATCATTTTGTGTGGTAAAAAAATCTAGTGAAGAACCCTCTAAACAGACAAACTCTGAAACCATATTAAACGCAGAATCCCTCTTTCCAAAGTTTATTATTTCTTCATAAATTAACACCCTAGTGTTTTCCTCTATTAAACACAATAGCCGATTTTGATTAAAAAATGCATTTTGGTTAGAGAATCCATGAATTATTTTTAAATGACCGTCACAATTATATGCATCTGTAACAGTTATCATGTAAGGAGAGTCGGTTAGGCGTGCATTTAATTCAACAAGTTTTGTGTTTTTTAAAAAACTAGAAAACCCTTCATAAGTATCGTTGTTTATTGTATTAAAATCCTTCCCTAAACAATTTAGATATAAAGCATTCTGTTTGTTTTCTGAGTTAGTAAGTTTTTTTATTTTTATGCCTGTGGGCAACTTAGAAAGTTCTTCTTGAAACACACCGTCCATAAAAAAAACCAAATTTTTTTCGGGCAACTTATCAATCTTTTTTGTTATAAGTTTTTTTAATTGTTCTTCGTTAGTCCCTATATTAAAGGGTTGTACTGCAATAGAATCGGGTATAAACTTTTTAATATTTGTATAATTCCAGTCTTCATTTTTAATACTAGGAAGAAAGTCCGTAATAAAACTAGACTCTTTCTCAACATTAAATTGTGGCGCCAAATTTTTTTTATATCCAGTCATATCCCTTTTCTTCAAGCATTTTGGCAATATCTGAACCACCAGATTTTATAATTTTCCCCTCATTTAATACGTGTACAAAATCCGGCTGAATATGGTCTAAGAGGCGCTGATAATGAGTGATTATTATAAAAGAAGAATTATTGTTTCGCAAGCTATTAACTCCCTTTGCAACAATTTTCAATGCATCAATATCTAATCCTGAATCAGTTTCATCTAAAATTGAAAGCTGGGGCTGAAGCATTAACATTTGGAATATTTCGGCTCGTTTTTTTTCACCACCTGAAAACCCAACATTCACAGATCTTTTTATAAAATCTAAATCTATTTTTAAAATTTCCGCATTTTTTTTTATTTTCTCAAGTATTTCCTTTGCCGAAAAAGGCTTTTCATTTAAAGCTTTTTGTTTTTGATTTAAAGCGGTTTTGATAAAGTTGTTTAATGAAATACCAGGTATTTCTACTGGATATTGGAAAGAAAGAAATAAACCCATGGACGATCTTTCTTCAGGCTCAAGGTCTGTTAAACTTTTCCCATTAAATGTGATTTCGCCACTGGTTATCATATATTTTGGATCGCCCGCAACAATAGACGCAAGTGTACTTTTACCCGATCCATTGGGGCCCATTATTGCATGAACCTCCCCCTTATTAATCTCCAGGTTCAATCCCTTGAGGATTGAAATATTACTTTCTGTACTAACGTGTAAGTTTTTTATTTTTAGCATAAGTTTATATTTATCCAACGCTTCCTTCTAGCGAAATTTCTAATAATTTTTGAGCCTCAACGGCAAACTCCATGGGGAGTTTTTTTAATACATCTTTACAATAACCATTTACAATTAATCCAATTGCCTCTTCTTCCGGAATCCCCCTTTGTTTACAATAAAATAATTGATCGTCACTTATTTTAGAGGTTGTTGCCTCATGTTCTACAATTGAACTTTTGTTACTTGATTCAATATATGGAAATGTATGGGCCCCGCAGGTTTGCCCTAACAATAATGAGTCACATTGAGAAAAATTACGGGCGTTGTCAGCAGATTTAGAAATTTTCACTAACCCCCTGTAACTCCCGTTACTTTTTCCAGCACAAACTCCTTTACTTATGATGGTGCTTTTTGTGTTTTTTCCTAAATGAATCATTTTGGTTCCAGTGTCAGCTTGTTGAAAATTATTTGTTACGGCAACAGAAAAAAATTCACCAACAGAGTTGTTTCCTTTTAAAACACAAGAAGGGTATTTCCATGTGATGGCTGATCCTGTTTCAATTTGGGTCCAGGAAATTTTGGCACTATCCAAACAAATTCCACGCTTAGTTACAAAGTTATAGACGCCCCCAACTCCATTTTCATCTCCAGGAAACCAGTTTTGAACTGTGGAATATTTTATTTCAGAACTTTTCATCGCAACAAGCTCCACAACGGCAGCGTGAAGTTGATTTTCATCTCTCATGGGGGCGGTACAACCCTCAAGATAGCTTACGTAGCTATCCTCTTCAGCCACTATAAGTGTTCTCTCAAACTGTCCTGTGCCCGCCTCATTGATGCGAAAGTAGGTAGAGAGCTCCATTGGACACCTCACCCCTTTTGGTATGAAACAAAACGAACCGTCTGTAAAAACAGCTGCATTTAAAGCAGAAAAATAATTATCTGTATAAGGAACAACTGACCCCAGGTGCTTTTTTACTAATTCAGAATGGTTTTCTATTGCTTCTGACATAGAGCAAAAAATGATACCAAGTTTTTTTAAGGTGTCTTGGAAGGTTGTGGCAACAGACACGCTATCCACAACAACATCAATAGCTACGCCCGCAATTTTTTTTTGTTCATCTATAGAAATGCCAAGTTTGTTGAATGTTTTTAATAACTCTGGATCGACTTCATCCAATGAGTTGTATTTAGGTTTTTTTGGCGCCGAATAATAAATTATTTTTTGCAAATCAATAGGTTTTATTTTTAGGTTTGCCCAATTGGGGGGTGTCATTTTTTGCAGTGCACTATAAGCCTTCATTCTATAATCAAGCATCCATGAAGGCTCATTTCTTTTAGCAGAAATTAATTTGATGGTGTTTTCATTTAAACCAGGCTCAAATTTTTCAGATTCTATTTTTGTTACAAATCCGTATTGGTATTTGTTTTTTGTTATTTCTTTAAGGGTTTTATTTTTTTCTATTGCCATTTGTATAATTTAAATTGAAAAACTTTCTCCGCATCCACAGGTTCTGTTTGCATTAGGGTTTTCAAAAACAAACCCCCTTCCGTTTAAGCCACCGAAATAATTTAATTTTGTTCCAACTAAGTATAAAAAACTTTTTTTATCAATCACAACATTTATACCATTACTTTCAACTAATTTGTCAGACTCTTGTTTTTTTTCATCAAAATTTAATTTGTATGATAATCCTGAGCACCCACCCGTTTCAACACCAATTCTAACATAACAAGTATGATCGAAATTATCATCTTTCATTAATGATAAAAGCTTTTTTTTTGCAACTTCTGTAATTTCAAACATTGATTGTGTATTAAATTTTTATCAAATATACCAAAGAAAAAACAAAAACAATTCATTAATTTTAACAAAGAATTATATTAATTCGTAGTGTATGAAGAAAGAAAAAAAGCGTACTAGTATTTCGAGTATAGGGGAGTTTGGGTTAATAGAAAGATTACAAAAAAAAATAATACAAAACAACCCCCAAACAATTCAGGGCATTGGAGATGACAGCGCTGTAATTAAATCACCAAAAGATCAAGAAATATTAATTAGCACAGATGTGTTGTTTGAAGGAATCCATTTTGATACTACATACATGTCTTTATCTCATATTGGATATAAGTCTGTTATTGTTAATTTATCTGATTTATATGCTATGAACGCTATGCCATCTCAAATTACTATTAGTTTGGGCATTTCTAGTAAATATTGTGTTGAGGATATTGAGTCTTTATATGAAGGAATTAACAGGGCTGCCAAAAATTACAAGGTAAATGTTGTAGGGGGGGATATAAGCGGGTCTTATGCGGGCTTGGTGATTAATGTAACGGTGGTTGGTTTCCAGAAAAAAAATCAAATTTTTTATAGAAATGGTGCAAAAAAAGGAGATCTAATTGTAGTTTCAGGAGATCTTGGCTCTTCCTTTTTAGGATTAAAAATCTTGCAAAGAGAAAAAGAGGTGTTAACAGAACACAAGATCCCTAAATTAGCAATAAACGAAATAGAGCATAAGCTAGGTGAGTATAAGTATTTAATCCAAAGACAAGTTAAGCCTGAGGCTAAGCGAGAAGTTATTAACTATTTAAAAGAAAAAAACATTAAACCAACATCTATGATTGATGTTTCAGATGGACTGTGTTCGGACTTAAATCATATTTCAAAAGCTTCTGGATTAGGATACAATATAATGGAGTCAAAAATACCTATTCATCAACAAACTAAAAACGCATCACTTGATTTTAATATAGACCCTATTGCCGCAGCCCTGTATGGTGGGGAGGATTATGAATTATTATTTACAATTCCCCCTCAACAAAAAAAATTAATTAATCAAGCAGACGGATTGTCAATAATAGGTAAATTAACGGATTTTAAATATAAACAAACAATTACAAAGCTACAAGGGGGAGTTGTGTCAATTAATAGTCAGGGCTGGGATCATTTTAAAAACACTTGATCATCTGTTCATAACCTCTTCTATTTCTTCGGGATCAATTAATATATTATCCATTAGGTCAATTACCGCATTGTCTGAAATAAGAATATCGTTTTCTAGTCGAACACCTAAGTTTTCTTCTGGTATATATATACCAGGCTCACAAGTTAGCACCATGCCCTTTTTCAAAGGGGAGTTGGCGTCGGAAACATCATGAACATCTAAGCCAAGGTGGTGTGAAGTGCCGTGCATAAAATATTTTTTATAGGCAGGGATACTACCCTGGCTTTTTATGTCTTTTATTGATATGAGATTTAGGTTCACAAGCTCTTCTTCTACCAAGCCGCCTACCTCTTTTTCATAATCATGTAAAAAAACACCAGGGCCTAAAATTTGTTTAGCTCCTCGCATTATTTTTAACACAGAGTTGTAAACTTTTTTTTGCCTAGCTGTAAATTTGCCATTTACAGGAACGCACCTTGTCAAGTCAGAGGCATAATTATTGTATTCCGCCCCAAAATCCATAAGAACAACATCACCGTTTTTCAGATCTCTGCTGTTATCTGTATAGTGAAGAATACATGCGTTTTTTCCAGAAGCAATTATGGGCTCATAAGCAAACCCCCTGGATTGATTATTGATGAACTCATGAATTAATTCCGCTTGAATATTATATTCATTTATGTTGGGTTTTATAAAATGTAAAATTCTATCAAACCCCATTTTGGTAATCTCGCACGCACGCCGAATCAACTCAATTTCTTCTGGTTCTTTAATGGATCTTATTTGATGCATTATTGGGGCAGATTTATCAAGTTTAATATTAGGGAAAAGGGATTTCAGCTTATTACCAAGTCTAATGTTTCTACTTTCTACTATAATTTTTGCCCTTGGGTGCTCGTTAGTACTTAAGTATAAAGTGTTAACCTCGGGCATTAAATCATTTAAAACACGATCATAATCATCAAACCACAGAACAGTTTTTATGCCAGATTTTTTTTGTGCTTCTTTTATAGTTAGTTTATGCCCCTCCCAAACCTTAATGGTTTCGTTAGTTTTTTTTATGAATAAGATTTCTTTTTGACTTTGGTCTTTCGCTTCAGGAAAAATAACTAAACAACTATCTTCTTGGTTAATGCCACTTAAATAAAACAAATCATTATTTTGTCTAAATGGCATAAGCCCATCTGCATTGGTGGGCATTTGGTCGTTTGAATGAAAAATAGCCAAACCACCAGGTTTAATTTTTTCAGAAAACTTTCGTCTATTTTTTTTAAATAATTTATCGTTTAGCATAGTTTACGTGTTTGTTTTTTAAAGATAAGTATTTATTAAATCAAATTACTAATTGAAAAATTGTTGTTTTATTACTATTCTGTGCTACTTTTGTAAAGTAAATACGTATTAATTATGTTTAATTCTTCAATTGGGAGAAAATTAATAATGGCACTTTCGGGTGTATTTTTAATTGTTTTTTTAACACAACACTTAGTGATAAACCTTACCTCGTTAATTCCAGATAATGGAAAGGTTTTTAATTTTATTTCCCATTTTATGGGAAACAACCCTGTGGTTCAATTTATTTTACAACCCATCCTAATTTTAGGAGTCATGATTCATTTTATAATGGGCATGTATCTTGAGGTTTTAAATCGACGATCTCGACAGGCCCCTTACGTTGTGTATTCTGGTAAGAGTGGTGCTAGTTGGGCATCAAGAAACATGATAATTTCAGGCCTAGTTATTTTATCTTTTTTGATTATGCATTTTTATGATTTTTGGGTACCCGAAATGGTATATAAATATATTGAGTTTAACCCATTAGATGAAAATAGATATTTTCATGAATTACAAGAAAAGTTTTATCAAGGAGGGGTTGTTAAACTTGTGTTATATTGTGTTTCATTTGTTTTACTGGGGCTTCATTTGTCACATGGCTTTTCGTCATCACTACAGTCAATGGGAATTACAAGGGGGCCAATAAAAACAGCAACTAAATTTTTTGCAATTATAGTTCCGGTTGGATTCATAATAATAGCCACTTTTCACTATCTTGCAACTACAATAAGCCACTAAAAAATAGATAAACAAAAAACATGAAAAAAAATCCATTTCCGTTTGATAGTAAGATTCCGGAAGGTAAAATAGAAGATAAGTGGAGCAATCATAAGAGAAAAATAAATTTAGTAAGCCCCGCAAACAAAAGATTAATTGATGTAATAGTTGTTGGGACGGGTTTAGCGGGAGCTTCCGCTTCAGCAACCTTGGCTGAATTGGGTTATAATGTTAAGTCTTTTTGTTTTCAAGATTCTTCTAGAAGAGCTCATTCAATTGCGGCACAGGGGGGCATAAATGCTGCTAAAAATTATCAAGGAGATGGCGATTCAGTATATAGGCTTTTCTACGATACTGTTAAGGGCGGAGACTATAGATCTAGAGAGGCGAATGTTCATCGATTATCTGAAGTTTCGACCAATATTATTGATCAGTGTGTGGCCCAAGGTGTTCCATTTGCTAGAGATTATGGTGGTTTATTGGACAACAGGTCATTTGGCGGTGTATTAGTTTCGCGTACTTTTTATGCTAAGGGACAAACGGGCCAACAGCTTTTGCTTGGTGCTTATTCAGCGATGAATAGGCAGATTAATAGAGGGAAAATAAAAATGTATGCACGACATGAAATGTTAGAACTTGTTATAGTTGGCGGGAGGGCCAGAGGAATCATTGCTCGTGACCTTACAACGGGTAAGTTGGAAAGGCATTCGGCTCATGCTGTTGTAATTGCCAGCGGGGGTTATGGTAATGTTTTTTTCTTGTCTACAAATGCCATGGGCAGTAATGTGACAGCAGCATGGAAAATACATAAGAAGGGAGCATATTTTGCTAACCCATGCTTCACTCAAATACACCCAACCTGCATTCCGGTTTCCGGAGAAAATCAATCTAAATTAACCCTCATGTCAGAGTCATTGAGGAATGATGGAAGAATTTGGGTTCCGAAGAAAAAAGAAGATGTAAAAAAAATAATAGAAAAAAAACTAAAACCAACAGATATTGATGAGTCTGACAGAGATTATTATCTTGAAAGAAGGTACCCAGCGTTTGGTAATCTAGTTCCTCGAGATGTTGCTTCAAGGGCCGCCAAAGAAAGGTGTGATGCTGGTTACGGTGTCAATAAAACAGGAGAGGCGGTGTATTTAGATTTTCAATCTGCCATTTTAAGATATGGTCAAGAACAAGCTTACTCTAAAGGCTTGGATGTAAAAAATAATAACCTTGTAGAAAAATTAGGCAAAGAAATAATTAAACAAAAATATGGCAACCTATTTGAAATGTATGAAAAAATAACAGATGAAAACCCATATGAAACACCCATGATGATATACCCAGCCGTTCATTATACTATGGGGGGGGTTTGGGTTGATTATAACTTAATGACTACAATTCCGGGTTGTTATGCAATTGGTGAGGCGAACTTTTCGGATCATGGCGCGAATAGACTAGGTGCCTCTGCCTTAATGCAGGGTTTGGCAGATGGATACTTTGTTCTCCCCTATACAATTGGAGATTATTTATCATCTGATATAAGAACAGGGAAAATAACCACTGATTCAAAAGAATTTGAAATGGCGGAAAAAGAAGCATTAAAAAAATTATCTTTTTTCATTAATAACAAAGGCTCTAAACCTGTTGACTATTTTCATAAAAAACTAGGTAGAATAATGTGGGACAAGTGTGGAATGTCTAGAAATAAGTCAGGTTTACAAAATGCACTTTCAGAAATTAAAAAATTAAAAAAAGATTTTTATAAAAACGTTTTTGTTCCTGGGGAATTGTACGATTATAATGAAGAATTAGCAAAAGCAGGCAGGGTTGCGGACTTTTTTGAATTAGGAGAGCTTTTTGCGCGTGACGCTTTAGAAAGGGAAGAGTCTTGCGGGGGGCATTTTAGAGAAGAACACCAAACTAAAGAAGGTGAAGCCTTACGTGATGATGATAGTTTTAATTTTGTTTCTGCATGGGAGTTTAAAGGCGGTGAGTCTAATCCAGTTTTACATAAAGAAAATTTAAAATTCGAGTCTGTTGAATTAAAATCAAGAAGTTATAAATAATAAAAATATATGAAACTTAATTTAAAAATATGGAGACAAAAAAACAAGGATTCTAAAGGAAAGATTCATGATTATGAGTTGGATGGCGTTGAGGGGGATATGTCTTTTTTAGAAATGCTAGACTTTTTAAATAACAAACTTTTAAGTGATGGACAAGAACCCGTTGCTTTTGATCATGATTGTAGAGAGGGTATATGTGGATCGTGTTCTTTGTTTATTAATGGTGTTGCACATGGTCCGGAAAGAGGAACTACGACATGCCAATTACACATGAGAAAGTTTAAAGATGGAGAAACGGTTTATATAGAACCGTTTAGAGCAAAGGCTTTTCCGGTGATTAAGGATTTAATTGTTGACAGGTCTTCATTTGATAGAATACAACAATCTGGCGGGTATGTTTCAGTTAACACATCTGGAAACACACAAGACGCTAACACAATCCCAATACCCAAACACAATGCCGATGAAGCTTTTAATGCAGCTACATGTATAGGTTGTGGCGCCTGTGTGGCTTCTTGTAAAAACTCTTCGGCGATGTTATTTACATCTGCTAAAGTTGCGCAATTTTCTTTGCTTCCTCAGGGGCAGGTAGAAAGAGAAAGTAGAGTTTTAAACATGGTAAATCAAATGGATCTTGAAGGGTTTGGTGCGTGTACTAATACCGGAGCATGTGAAGCGCAGTGTCCGAAGGGTATATCCGTAAAAAATATTGCCAGAATGAATAGAGAGTATTTGTTGGCGAGCGTTAAAAAATAAATATATATAGTTTTATATATATTCATTGTAATATTACATCAATTTCCCAGTCTTTTTTTATATTGAAACTTTCTTCAAAAAATTTTAATGGTTCGGGGGGGGATAGTTTTTTAATATTACCAGGGTCCCACAAACTATTTTGATTCGTGTCTTTAAATATTCGTAAAGAATATTCCCCCACTTTAATATCGTTAATTTTTTTAATTTTTGAATTTATATTAAAACACATTGAGGTTGTGTCACCTGATAAAAGCTCTCCTATGTATTCTCCACTTTCGAAAACCTCTTGATTAAAATATAGGTTTACGACACCGGTACCTGTAGAGTCTTTTTTAATTTTTGAATTAAAACAAGTCAATGTATCTACTTTCGGTTCATTTGACTCAATAAATAAAGTTAGATTAAAGTTGTGGGTAGCATCAATTTTAATTTCCGAGGGCATTGATACGGATTCATTCATTTCATATCGTTTGTTTAAATTTAGATCCTTAAAGCTATATAAAATATAATCACCGGCCCTTAGATTAGAAAAATTATATTTACCCTCATCATCACTAAAAGTATAATAATAAGGATTAGCTGTTTTGACTAGAGAGTCATATTCTTCCAACGCAGCACTTTTAAAAAGCCCAACAATCGCATTTTCAATTTTATTGTTTGATTTTAAATCATAAATAAAGCCATTTAGTTTACAAGAATCAATGTCATTGCCCGTTGAAAACACATATTGGTAATCTTTTAATGGATTTGATTCATTAAGGTCAACAATTGAATTGTTAAAATCAATTATATAAGTAGTGTTATTTTTTAGTTCAGAGTCTAATTTAATAAAGATAGACTTGCCTTTTGTACTAATGTTGGGATCGGGCTTGATCTCGGGAAAAAAATTAATTTGTGACCTGTCGTCAATTCTTACGTATTCGTCAAAAGTTATTTTGACTTCAGGGCTTTTAAAATTAACCGATGCGTTTTTTGGAAAAACACTTAATATTACTGGTGGCGTAAAGTCCTTCTCCCCCCCGCTAGGCGAAATCACCGTCGCGCAAGAGATGCAGAAAAAAGACAAACATATATAAAAAACTATATATAACATATTTAAATCATGATTAAGTCTAACTCGCCTCTTTGTAAATTAATTTTTGAAATCTTAACATTAAGTTCGTCACCTAAAGATAAGGCTTGTCCGTCAATTTTATTAATCATTAAGTTTCTATTTTGACAAAAATAAAAATTACCCAGGGACTTAAGGGATGATATAGAGATCATTCCTTCACATAGATGATCATGCAATTCAGCATAAATGCCCCACTCTTTTATTGATGTAATTGTAGCTTTTTTGATTTGTCCAACCTCATCTTTCACTAGCCACAATAGTATAAATTTCAAATATTCTCTTTCCGCCTTAATAGCAAATCTTTCTTTTTTTGATGCATTAACACAGATTGTTTCTAAATCTTCTCCTGCTTTATGTTGATTTAAAATAACATCATTTAATATTCTGTGCACAAGTACGTCAGGGTACCTTCTAATAGGAGAGGTAAAGTGGCTGTATTTTTCAAATCCTAACCCAAAGTGACCAATATTTTTTGTAGTGTATTGCGCTTTTGCCATGGAGTTGAGAACTAGTTGATTGATTAGGTGTTTGTTTTCAGTTTCATTAACTTTTATCAATAACTCATTAATTGTTTGAGCTGTTTTTTTGTGACTAGGATTAAAGTTGATATTAATGGTTTTAAGAAAAGAGCTAAGTGAATTCAATTTTTCTAAGTCAGGCTGATCGTGTACTCTATACACCCCCCCTGTCTTTTTGGTAAAGTACTCACAAACAAATTGATTTGCCAAAAGCATAAACTCTTCAACTAGTTTGTTTGTTGAAATTGTGTTTTTAAAGTATGGTTTTATTGGTTTTTCATTTTCAAACTTTATACGAATTTCTTTTTTTTCTAAAATTACCGAGCCCATTTGTATTCTTTTTTTTCTTAATTTTTTTGCTATGTTGTCAAGGGTAGATAACTCCGTATAGAATGACCCGCACTTATTATCTAGAGTGTTTTGTGCCTCCTCATATGTGAATCTTTTTTTTGATTTAATAATTGTTTTTCCAATCCAATTTGAAATTACCTCACCACGATTATTTATATTAAAAACAATTGAAAAGCACAGCTTGTCTTCAAGGGGCCTAAGTGAACAAAGTTTATTAGCTAGTTTTTCAGGTAGCATGGGAACAACTTTGTTAGCCAAATAAACAGAACATCCCCGCTCCATTGCTTCTTTGTTAATTGATGTATTTGTTTTAACATAATGACTTACATCTGCAATATGAATTCCTAATTCAAATATGTTTTTGTTTATTTTTTTTAATGAAATAGCATCGTCAAAATCTTTCGCGTCCTCTGGGTCAATAGTAAAACAAACATGTTCTCTAAAATCTTTACGGTTTTTTATATCATTTTCGGTAATTTCAGAATTTAAATTTGTTACATAATCCAGTGTTTCTTTACTAAAATGACGCTTAATATTATGTTTTCTTATTATAGACTCAACCTCAGCTTCAAAGTTGCCACTAACCCCTAACAATTCCGTAATTTCTCCAAAGGGACATTTGGCTTCTTTTGGCCACTCAAGCAACCTAACAATAACCCGGTCATTGTGGTTGGCATTAAGATTTTTGTCATCGGGAATATAAAAGTCGGTTTTTATGTTTTTATCAATAGGTAAAACAAATCCAGTGTTGTTTTTTTTACTATAAGTTCCTACAAAAAACTCTTTAAATCTTTTAGTAACAAAGTCAACCTTACCAATTATTTTGCCCTTTTTATTTTTCATTATTTTAATTAACACATAGTCATTAATGAATGCGTCTTTTAAATTTTGCTTTGGGATAAGAATTAAATTCCCGGTTTTTTCACACTTACAATAAACTTTTTTGTTTTCTCCAAACTCTAGATTACCACTTGTTTTATTTCTAAAATCAGATTTCTTACAATAAAATTTATAATCCCCGTCAACAAGTATTTTTTTTTGCTTAACTAAATCGTAAAGAATTTCTAGTAGCTGACTATTTTTTCTTAGATTTTCGGTTAATTTTTTCTGAATTTGCTTGTGATTTAGGGGCTTACCAGATTCGATTAAAACACGGAATATTTCAGATTTTAATTTTTTAATTTTTTTATCCTTGTACTTCTTCATAACGATATTTAAACAATATAGTTAAATTTGTGCTATTAATTAATGCTGACGTAGCTCAGGGGCAGAGCGCTTCCTTGGTAAGGAAGAGGTCGGGAGTTCAAATCTCCTCGTTAGCTCAAAAAACATATAAATGAAACACACATACTTAATAATATTGTTTTTTTTAATTTTTTCATGTGATAAAAATCTTGAACCTGACCCTCATAATAATGAGTTTTTAATTGAGGTTCGTGTTTTTTTATCCGAGACGTGTCCGGTTGCGCAGTATATGACATTGCCACTGAAAAACTCTTATAATCAATTTGCTTCTGACTCAGTAACGTTTACTGCGTATTTCCCAAATTTATTATCAACTCAAGAGTCTATTTATAATTTTACACAAAAATACTCTATTCCGTTTAGTTGTATAGATGATAATACAGGAGAAATGGTATCTTTGCTAGGAGCAACTGTTTATTCAGAGGTTTTTATAATATTTAACGGTGAATTAGTTTATAAAGGAATGATCGATGATAGTTACACTAGTCTTGGGCAGTGGAGTCCCGCAGAGAATAACTATCTTTATAATGTATTAGAACAACTTCTTGAAGGAAATAATGTAGAATACTTTGAAACAGAAGCTGTTGGTTGCTTGATTTAACAACAAAACACATATGAAAAACTATATATGTATATTTTTTATTAGTATTATTTTCTTGGGTTCTTCTCAAGAAGGTATCAATATAGATCCGCGTGTTGTTACTGGTTGTGGTGGCTCTTTGCAGGGTTATTCTATGGTGAGCTTAAAATCAGATTTTACTTTAGGGGAAATTGCTATAGAGACAATTTTTTCTGAAAATTTCATGTTAACACAAGGTTTTCATCAACCCAATTTGGGTATTATCTCACTTGATGAAGATTCGTATACCAAGATTAGTGTATATCCAAATCCAACTGTAGATATTTTAAATTTGGAACTACTTGGGTTTGAGGGGCGGTATGTTCAGGTCCAGATTTTGGATTTATCAGGAAAGATAATTTATTCAGAACTAGTTTCAACCAACACAAAAAAACATCAAATAAAAACAAATATTTTAAATTTAGGATCTTATGTTTTAGAGGTAATAGGCGAACAACAAAAAGATATATTTAAAATTCAAAAATTAAAATAATAAGCAGATGAAAAAAACATATTTAATTTTATTAGGCGCATTCATGTTTTCAACAATATGTGTATCACAGGCGCCACATACATTTTCTTATCAAACAGTTATAAGAGATGTAAACTGGGGAATTATGCCAGATAGAGATGTTAGTGTTTTAATTAGGATTTTAGAGGATTCTAGTGTTGGGGCAGTTATTTATTCAGAAGAACATTTTGTTAGCACTTCACCAATTGGTTTGGTTAGTTTAGAGATTGGGGGTGGCGTTAATTATAGCGGATCATTTGAAAATATTGATTGGGGAAATCATTTTTATTTTCTAGAAGTTTCAGTAGATATTAATGCAGGTAATAATTATTTATTAATGGGAAGCACTCAGTTAAAAAGTGTCCCATATGCATTATTTGCTGAAACAAGTGCGAATCCAGGAAACCCTGGCCCTCAAGGTGAACAGGGCGCTCAGGGCCCTGTTGGAGCACAAGGTTTACAAGGCCCTCAAGGAAATCCTGGCCCGCAAGGCCCTCAAGGGCCCGTTGGTATAGGAATTGAGGGTCCAGAGGGCCCCTCGGGAGCTGATGGTATAGACGGAATCTCTATACAACAAGTGGAAATAGTAAATGGTGAATTAATTGTAACTTTTTCAAATGGTGATATTCAACCACCAATACCTATTGATATACCCAGCCCATCTACAATATTAGAATCAACTCAGTATAGTTTAAATTTTAATTCAGTTTTTACTAATCAATTGGAGTTAGAAATTTTAGACCCAGTAATTTTGAGTTACTACATACAATTAGGAATTTATCAAAAGGTATTTGATCAACTAGGCGCTCAAATAGGAGAAAGTTATACGCCTCAAAATGCTGAAACTATAACTAATTTATTACCTGCTGGCGCCCCTTCTTTAATTTCAGGTGAATTATATACGTTTCAGCTAAGTTTTATGACTTCTGGTGGCTTAATGATTATAAATCATACACTATTGGCTCCATAATTATGGATTATAAATTTTTAGTAACTGTTAGTTTTTTCGAATTATATAAAGTAGAATCATTATTAAGAACGAACGGAGTAAGGCTAAAAATACAAGATTTATATAATTCTAATTTAAATGCTGGCTGGGTAGATCCTTTTTGTAATAGCAATGAAAGAACAATATTAGTTTTAGCAAAAGATTTTCATTTAGCAAAAAAAATTTTAGACAACCTGTATAATTGAAAATATTTTAATTTTATATGTTTAATTTCTACTTATTTTAAATCCAATTTTCTTTCTTTCTACTTTTTGAGCAGCTTCTTTAATTTCTTGCTTAGAGCACGCTGAGACCCTTAAGCTTAAACCAAAATGGAAGGATAAAAGGTCATGGTATTTTTTTTCAATTTCAGAAAAATCACCATCACTTCTTGCAATTTCTCTAATATTAAGAAGTATAAATTCTTTTTGAATTAATGAAAAAGTGTTTTCTTTATTTAAGTAATCTACCATGGAAACCATTGTGTTTAAACTTTCATGTTGAGATAATTTCGTTTCTTGAATCCAATCCATTGTTTCTGAAATAATAGCCTCACTTGTTTTTACATCTTTTGTCCACTCATTGAGATATGTAATAATTTTGTGTATTTGTGAATTATTGTGGTTTTCATCGGTATTTTTAGTAAATGAATAATATATAAAATAAAGGCAGTGAAGAGGGCCTAGTTCTTTTTTTGTGTCTTGCATGTTTAATTATAATTACATTATAAATTTATAACAAAACACGTAATAATTATGTATCTTTGGGTTATAATATAAATACTAATACTTACAATGAAAAAAGGAACAGTAAAGTTTTTTGATGACGACAAACGATATGGATTTATCCAAGAAGATGGCTCTGAAAAAGAACATTTCGTACATGCAACAGGATGTGTAGACAGAATAACAAAAGGAGATATGGTGGAGTTTGAGTTAGCAGAAGGTCAAAAGGGCATAAATGCAGTAAATGTTAAGATAGCCCAGTAATTCCCAGCCAAACACAATAATATTCTTAAACTTTATTATATTCAATTTACAGTTGTTGTAATAAAGTAATGAAATTCCTATGCCAGAAATAAAAATAAATTTTGATGAAATATTAGATAGAAATTTATTATCTAGTGAAGAATTAGAGTTATTAAATAAAGCAGAAGAGATATTAAAAAAAGCATATGCGCCATATTCTAAATTTGATGTTGGAGCGAGTGTATTATTAGAAGATGGATCTTATGTTTGTGGAAATAATCAAGAAAATGCATCTTTTCCTTGTGGTATTTGTGCGGAGCGAGTGGCTTTATTTGCTACTAAAGCAAATAACCCTCAGTTAAAAATTAAAAAAATCGCGATTACTACTAAATCAGAGCAGTTTAACACAGAAAACCCTATAGCTCCTTGTGGAATGTGTAGGCAGGTTTTATTGGAGTGTGAAGAGCAACAGAAAGAACCACTAGAAGTTTTGTTATTCAATGAAACAAAAGTTTTAAAATTTAAACAAGCTAAAGATTTATTACCTTTACACTTTAGTGGTGATAGACTAAAAAGAAAATAACCTAACGTTATTTACCCTAACACAAAATTATCGTTAAAAACACACCACAAATCTGTTAAAAAATTATTAAGATGAAAAATTTGCTACTTATTTTGTTAATACCTGTTTTAAATTTGTCACAAACCCTTTTGGTACCAGATATTAACTTCGAAAACAAGCTGATTGAGCTAGGTTTGGATAATGTACTTGATGGGCAAGTTGAATATAACGTTGAGGTTGAGGAGTTAGATTTATCAGAGTCTTATATTCAAGATCTTACAGGAATAGAGGCCTTTCCACATGTAGAAGTATTGGACGTTTCCTATAATCTTCTAACAGTTTTAGACCTTGGTTATGTGTTATCTGATGTTTTAGTTTTAAATGTAGAAATGAACCCCTTACTTAGTTTTTTGAATCTAGGAAGCATTAATACTATTTTGGGACTTAATATTACAGTTACAAATCTAAGTTGTATACAAACACAAAATGTAGCGACGATGCAGTGGGCCTACAATTCATTTCAATCTTTTTTTGCCACAGAGTGTGGTTGCACAAATCCAGAAGCTGCAAATTATGAGCTTTCTGCAATGGGTGATGATGGGTCTTGCATAATATATGGCTGTACAGATATTACAGCGTGTAATTACAATGAAGAAGCGACTAATGAAATTAGTGGACTTTGTGAATATTCAGAGGAATATTACGACTGTGATGATGATTGCTTAGTCGATTTAGATGAAGATGGAGTTTGTGATGAGCTTGAGGTTTCAGGTTGTACAGACTCGGAAGCAGATAATTTTAATTCACTTGCAACAGATGATGATGGATCTTGCTATTATATTATTTATGGTTGCGCAGATGAAATAGCATGTAATTACGATGAATTAGCAAATGAAGATTTGGGAGGTTTTTTATGTGATTATCCAGAAGAATTTTATGATTGTAATGGAGATTGTTTATTGGATACAGATTTAGATAATGTGTGTGACGAGTTAGATAATTGCCCAGATAATTATAATCCTTTTCAAGAGGATTTTAATTTTGATGATGTTGGTGATGCTTGTGACGGACTCTCTTTAAATGAAGCCCAACAAAAAAGAAAATTAGTTAGAATAACAGATATTTTAGGAAGAGGTATACAAGAAGATGGGAAACAAAAAATTAGATTGTATATTTATGATGATGGTTGGGTAGAGAGAAAATAAAGATATTAAAATAAAGCCTGCATAAAGGTAACGCTTGAGAAATTAACACTTATTTAAATTGGCGTGTATGTTTGTGGTAGCTAGGGCGGGTCTGGTTTTCGAAAGGAAATTGCAGAATTACCGAATTAATACAACTGTGCCACAAATGTTTTATTGGAATTTCTCCAAGCCTTTATGCGGGTTTTTAAATGAATAATTTAGTTATTCATTTTTTCTTTAAGGCATTTTTCAAATTCTTTTTTAAATATATCATCCAGTTCAATTTTAGAATTACACGGAGCCAATCTTTCCTCCATTTGCTTATAAAGCTTTTTACCTTCTTCTTGAGATATATTTGTGTTTTTAAAAGTTTCTGATATGGCATCAACGGTCATTTGAGCACAGTCGCATGCAGACATATCACCGGCACAAGAGCCTAACAAAAAAATAAAAACAGGTATTAGTAGCATATTTTTCATGATAAAAATTTAATGTTATTGGATTTCTTTATTGATTTTTTTCAAGTTCTTTTTCATTTTCAGATTGAAATAAATTCAACAAACAATCTTGAACTTTTTTTTCAAACCCCCCATCTTTTTCAGTTTCTACTTTACACGGATTTAATTTTTTTTCCCACTCAACTTCGATTTCATTCTGCTCCTCTATAGTTTTAGTTAAAGTTTCCATCTTACCCTCAATACGTAATTTTGCCATTTCTGCACAATCACAGGCACTAGGACCAGATTTCCCACAGGATAATAATAATAATGTTATAATAAATAATATTTTTTTCATGTTAAAATATTTTATGTTCTTCTTGATTAGATTTAATGACCATTCAACGTAAAGATAAGAATTCAATCTTTATTTAAAGTATTTGTAATCAATATAAAAAGTTCCAAAAGGAATTATTGATGCTAAAAGAATCAAAGTCAATGTTTTAACGTGCCATTTGAACTCATAGTTTAGAATTAGGGCTGCGCATATGTACATTAAAAATAAAATACCATGGGGCATTCCAAGCAGCTTCACATAAAAATCATTTTCAAAAATATATTTAATAGGGGTTGCAATAAACAACAATAATAAATAAGACACACCTTCCAGAAAAGCAATAACTCTAAATAACTTTATCATAATTAAATTGATTTTATATATTTAATTTGAACTTCTTCGTGTTTATTAAAAAAATTAAAAACTATATCACTTTTTTGTTTAGCTACTAAAATCGTTATTTTACAATCTAAATTAAAATCGCTTTCAAGAATAATTAATTTCCAATTTTTTATATTTTTCATAACATCATTCATGGAGGAGTATTTAAAAAACAAATCATATTCTTCTTGAATGTTTTTTGTGATAATTTTAGTGTGGTTAATGGCGCTTATTGCAGCACTTTTATATGATCTTATTAGACCAGAAATGCCCAGTTTGATACCACCAAAATAACGAACTACTATAATTAAAACGTTAGTTAAATTATTTGATTTGATTTGACTTAAAATTGGTTTACCTGCTGTGGAGGAGGGCTCACCATCATCAGAAACTTTAAATATAGATTTATCGATATTTAACACATATGCAAAGCAACAATGGTTAGCGCCCTTTTCTTTTTTTTTTAATTATTTCTAGCTTTTCTTTTACTTCTTTTTTCGTTTTCACCATAAAACAATATCCAATAAACCGACTTCCTTTTTCTGTATAATAACCAATGGAGTCACTTTTAACTTCCATATATGTATTTTCAAATAACACTATATATTTAAATTATTAATTTGTTCTATTTTAAGTTTTCCATTGGTCCAATCATTTTTTAGCTCAGCATTATATTTTTTGTAAAAATTAATAGCACTAGTGTTCCAGTTTAATACTTGCCAAGCCATACCATTTGCATTAATTTTTTTTGTGATACGGATGCATTCATTAAACAATAAAGAGCCTACTCCCTTTCTCCGAAAAGACTCCTTTACAACAAAATCTTCTAGGTATAATATTTTTCCAGACCAAGTAGAATAACGAATATAATAAAAAGCCATTCCTATAATTTCATTATTAGTTTCAGCAATTAAAATCCAATATAAAGGATGTTTGCCAAATCCGTCTTTTTGTAAATCTTCAATTGTGATTAAAACTTTATCTAAAGAATTTTCGTAAAGTGCTAATTCTTTAATTAAATTTAGAATAATAGGTAAATCAGATTTAGTACCTTTTCGAATATTTATTTTCATTCAATACAATGTTTTTTTATTATTGTGACCAATTGGCACAATTTAAAGAAACATCTATATCGTCTGAGGGAATAATTTTAATGGATTTATAATTACTGTTTGTTTCTTGATTTAGTGCCTTGTGCCTTCCGTCACAAAAAGGTAGACGATTACTTACCCCACAGGAGCAGATACTATAGCGCACTCCCTTTTTTAATTTTATTATTTTTGGCTGATCAACCCTTTTCAATGTTCTAATAAATTATTATTTAATAAAAAAACCTACAACTTTCCACATTCCTTCAGAGTCATATACCAAAGTTACAGTTTCTAGTGCGCGATTTTTATTTTCATAGGAAACGTCAAATGAGAAAATATAGTATTTTGCATCTGGCACACCTGGCAACTCAGTTTTATATTCAGAGGATTTAAGTTTTCTTTTAGAGATTAGTTTACCTAAAGGAAGTCTGCTTGCTGTTAGGGTGGCTGACCATCGATCTTTTTGAATTTGATTTTGAAAGTACTTACCAGAACTATCCCAACTATCCATGTAATTATTATTATCAATTTGAGTTAGCCAGTTAATTGCAGATTTGACAGCTTTTTTTTCCTCTTTTTTATTTTGCGAAAAAATGAAGGTAGGTAACAATAAAATTATAATAATTAAATTTTTCATAGTTTATAGTATTTTTTAACTGTTCCGTCGTTATATATTTCAATATAGAATCCACTGTTTGTTGCTTCCCTTCCTAATACATCAATTGTTTTTAACAATACTTTATTATTAATTTCATCTTCCTTAATTGAAATTTCTTCTAGTTCAAGTCTAATATTATCAAGATATAAATAATTTCCATTTTCGCCTGTAAACTCAAATTTTATTTTGACACTTGGGCTACCAGACCAAGGGTTTAAATTAACATATTCTTCTTCCCATTGATTATTATTTGGAAGAAAAACACTTGATATATAAGAACCTCCATTAGTAACTAAATCATCAGTTGTTAAATCTTTTCTTTCTGTCCAAGATAATCCACAGTCATCAGATACAAGTATTCTTAGTAAGTCATCACTTTGACTATTTCGCTTGGCATATGCATAGTCAAAATATAGACGAACAGGTGTTTGATAATTACTTAAATTTATAAAAGGAGAATAAAGGTTATGTTCATTTTCACCAGAGAAAAAGCGACTACGAATTCTCATAGACGCAATGCCATTACTTGCCGCGGTTTCAGTTCTATTCCAAGTGTTTTCTGTTATTTGTTCTAAAATTTCCCAATCACTTAAGGGATTTGACGTTACAGGGAATTCATTAGATTCAAAACTTTCTGTAATAGATGATAAAATAGGATTACTATCAAATACTGAAATAAAATTATTTATAGTTTGGTATGCCGTGCCCGCTTCATTTGAAACACTTAAGGACACATTAAATGATCCAGAACTACTATACGTCACAATTGGATTTTCATCATATGAGTTTGAGGGCTCACCTCCGGGAAAAGACCAATAGTAAGTAGGATTTTCACCACTGTTATATGAATTATTAATAAATTGCACTTCACTATTTATACAGGAACTTCCGTTGGGTATATAAAAATCTACTGTGGCCAAACATTCTTCTTCTTGATAATTAGGATGTGTTCCTGTTGCCCAAAGATTATTTTCTTGCCAAAGATCTACTCTATCACCAACGCTAGAGTTTAAAGCCGCTTGCATTCTAGCAACCTGACCCTGGGTAAACATTGCTGTGCAACTAGAATAATCCATTATGTTTTGCACATTATCCAAAGATCCGCAGGTTGTTGAGGATAGATTACAAGAGCTGTATGAACCTATACAATTTGGTGTATCAGCTACAAAATCATCTTCATTACAATTTGAAGCTAATCCAACATCTGCCCATTCTGCCCAGGTGTGTTCTAAATTAAAAAAATGACCACATTCGTGAGATAAAGTATGTCTTACATAATTACTATTACTTCCCGTTCCAATACTGCCCACATATTCATGATTTGCAATAATTCCGTGTCTAAAATTTGGCCCACCAGTAGATGGTAAATATGTATAAGCAGCGGCTCCAATATTACCATCAATGCTTTTAACAACCCAAATATTTAAATAGGAGGAGTCATCCCAAAAAACAATTTGCTTTGCATCATCATTAGCTGACCCTGTTCCTTCCCAGTATGTTCGTGTAATTCCTTCAGTACAATTTCCATTTGGATCTATTTTAGCTAATTTATATGTTACATTTGGATTTCCTATGATACTTTGAAAATCTCCTATAACGTTATTTAAATCTGTACTAGTACCTTGAAAATCTTCGTTCATTAGTCTAATTGCATCTTCAACCTGATCTTTAGAAATATTTTCGTTTACACCAACTGGATTACCTTCATGAAGAATATGAAAAACAACAGGAATGATTTTTTCTGACTCACCATATCTTTTATTAATGTTAAATATATTAGTGATAGAATCAAGCTTTTGTTTATTTTTTAGAAAAAATTCAGGGTTTTTATCAAATTCTTTTTTTGTCATAATGTGAGTTGCGCATGGTAACGTATTAACTTGAGCGTTAATATTTATAACAATTGTGGAAAATAAAATCAGAAATAAGATCAATTTTTTCATGCTTATTTATTTATTATAATAGTTTTTGTACCTATAAAATTACTCGAAAATACTTTAATAATGTATAAACCTGAATTATTTTGACTAATAAAATTATTTAATGAATATGAGTTATTTCCTTTAAAAAAGAGTTTTTCATCTTCAAGGACTATTTTACCACACAAGTCAATAATAGAAATTTTCATCAAATTATTTTCAGTTAGATTAAATCTTAAAAAACCACTGTTTTTTGAAACAGGATGAGGTAAAACATTAAGATTAATTTTTTCTAAACTATTGTTTATATTTTCCCAATTACCATTTCCGATACGTAAATTATCAATATATAACCAATTACCCCCAATATTATCTGTAATAATTGTACCATTATCTAAATTAAAAGCCTCTTCTTCTTGTAGAATACCTTTGCCGGTAAATTCAAATTTAATAATTACGCTTGGCTCTCCTGCTGCAGTTTGAATATTTACGGATCTTTCTTCCCAATCTGAAGATAATGGAACATATGGATTAAATGTAATATTATTACCTGTAGTATTTAGTTCATTTGTATTCCATTCTGCTCTTTTTATCCAAGTCTCCCCACAATTTTTAGACACATATATACTTAATGCATCATTAATAATACTAACTCCATCATCTATAGTGTATGGAAGTCTTTTTGTATATGCTAAATCAAAATATAGTGAAAGTGGCTTATCTGTTGAAGTTGTTTGACTTGAAAAATCAAGTTCTGGGCTAATTAATTCGTGTATTACATCATTTGCGGTTAGGTATTGACTGCCAATTCTTACAGATCCAACTCCATCGGAAGAGGCGTAGCCAGTTCTTTTCCATGAGGGCTCATTTTCCGTTGGTTTAATATACCAATTTGATGAGTTTATATTATTTGGAAAATTAGCATCTTCAAATTGTTCTAAAAATGGCGCTACATCTTTATCCAAGATGGTAATATAATTCTCTTTGATTAACTCAGAAGACCCGGACTCATTGGTTACTACTAATTTAACATCATACGAGCCAGGAATATTGTAGGTAACGATTGGGTTAACATCGAAGGATTGAGAAGGATTAGCGCCATTTCCAAATTCCCAATAAAAAGAATCAATATTATCAGTATTGTAGCACATTTCTTCAAATAATATAGTAACATTACTACAGGCAGACCGTGTATTAGAGTTAAAGTCAGGAGCAGGAATACATGGGCTAGCATTGTATTCATTGTGCACCCCCGTGTTCCATAAATTATCTTCTTGCCAAAGTAAATTTCTTCCACCGGCATTAGAGTTCAATGCTGCGTGTGCTCTGTCTTTTTGACCATTAGTAAACATTAATGCACAGTTTGAATAGTCCATAATATTTTGAACATTATCTAAAGTGTCATTGCAAGAGCTTTGTGTAAGAGGGCAATTAGAATTTTCAACGCCAAATGTTAGAGGGGTGTCTTCAACGCCATCATCAATTAAACAATTATCAGGTGTTCCATCTTCATCTTCGTCAGCGTCTCCGGGGCTATTAGAACTTCCCCATGGATGTGCTAAATTGAGAAAATGACCTACTTCGTGGGGCATTGTATGCCTTGACCAATTACTATTACTTGCGGTTCCAATTGTTCCAAAATAATCATCATCACAAATAATACCTTCGTGATTATCTGGCGCTGAACCAGGGTAATATGCGTATGCAGCAGTGCCTTCACTTGCTAAATCTGCTACCACCCAAATATTCATATACATATCATTATTCCAATATGTCTCATCTTTGACATTTTCCCCTCCCTCATAAGTTAAAATAGATTGATGATATGTTATTCCATCAGTACAGTTTCCTTCTGGGTCTAGTTTAGCTAAACGAAATTCTATTCCCATATCAGAAATAATATCACTAAAATCATCAATTACACCAACTATATCGTTATTTAAAGCACTGAAGTCATCATTCATACTTTGCACACAAGACATAACTTGGTTTTTGGAAATACGCTCGGGGCCATAATTATGAATAATGTGAACTACGGTGGGAATAATATATGTAGTATCACTTTGTCTACATAACTTTTTTTGCTCTATAAACTCTTTAGTGAATGCATTAAGATTTTCTAGAACTTGTTTTTTTTCCGGAAAGTTTTCTAGAGATTTATTTATAGCTTCAGTTGATCCACAAATTTTTTCTTGAGAAAAAGATAATCCTAGCCCTAATAAAACTAGGAAAATATATCTTGAGAGCATCTCTATTATTTTGTTATAATTATACTATTAGATAACTTTTCTTTATTAGTTATAACATTGATTAAATAATTTCCGTTCGGAATATTAGTGTGAATTTCTTCTAATTTAATGATACTTAACCCTTTTTGTAAATTAAATTCTTTTACCGCAATAACTTTTCCTAGAACATTATATAATTCGATAAATATTTTCTCGGCAGAATTTAAACCAATTTCAATATTTGCAGAACCATTAGAAGGATTTGGAAAAATATTAAAACCAAAACTTCTTTCCTCATTTAAGTTCACAAAATTTTCTCCTACTCTTAGATTGTCAATATATAACCAATTTCCCCCAACACTTATCCCGTCTTCTGTTATACCGATTCCAGTAAATTCAAATTTAATAATTACGCCCTCATCACCGGCAACATTATTTAGGCTAAATGATTTTTGTGACCAATCACCAGGATTTGTTTGATTACCACTAGGGACAAAATCATTAAATATAGTTTGTGGGTTTCCAAACTCATCAAAAACGGTTATTAAATCGTCGGTATTATAAGTTTTTCTAGCCATCCAAGTTTCTCCGCAGTTGTCAGAAGTATATATAATTAATTGGTCTTGAATATATAGGTTTCCTTCAAAATCAGTTTGAGTACTTTTTAAAGCATATGCTAAATTGAAATAAATTTGAGCAGAGTTTAAATTACTTAAGTCTAATTCTGGTGTTGTAAAAGTATGGCTTTTTAATTCGTAGCCAAAGTATCTACTTCTAATACGAATAGACGTGTCATCATTCCATGAAGCAGAAGATGTTGTTTCCCAAGTTTGCTCATCATTTTGAGGAACAATGTACCATCCGTCATTTTCAGGAAAAGAGCCATTTTCAGATGGCGCAAAGTCTTGTTTTATTCCTTCATCAGAAACAGTAATGTCATCTAATATGTAGATATAGTTTTCTCTAGTTATTTCGTTACAGTATGAACTTTCATCATTTAGAGGCCCATTACAAACCCTAAGAATTACATCATGAGAACCCTTTTCAATATATTGAACTACCGGATTAACATCATATGAATATTGAGGGCTTGCCCCAGGCCCAAAGTCCCACGAATAATAAATTACATCACTGTTATATGTATGAGACATAAACTCAATAGCTGTTCCTTGGCACCCTGTATTTGTTGTTGTATTAAAATCAGGAATAGGAGCGCAATTCACATATGTTTCAGCGGAGTTGTAATGTTCATCGTCAACTCCTGTTAATATTAAGTTTTCAGGCTGCCATAAACTTTCTCTATTTCCAGCCATTGAATTTAATGCTGCATGCACTCTTTGTTTTTGACCTTCAGTAAACATATGAGCGCAATTAGCATAGTCCATAATATTCTGAACATTATCTAAACTCCCACAAGTTTCTTGATCGACATTACATGTTTGATTGGTCCCTATTGTATTAGGAGTGTCTTCTACACCATCATCTGTTCCACAATTTTCTTGAACACCAGGTTCGTTTGTACTTCCCCATGGGTGTGCTAAATTCATAAAGTGACCAAATTCATGAGACAAAGTGTGTCTTACATAATTACTCCCCCCCGCAGTACCAACTCCGTGGCCAAAATATGTATGTAGGGAAACAATTAAATCATATGGATCGCCAGCGCCAGGATAATTAGCGTATGCAGCAGCACTGGATCCAGGAGACATACTTTTAATAACATAAACATTGACATACTGATCATCAGGCCATGAAATAAGGCTTCTAGCAGCCTCATCATTCCCCTCTGTTAAGGGCGAAGCTGTTCTTGTTATTCCATGTGTGCAATTCCCGTCAGGATCTTTAGTGGCCAACCTGAACTCAACTCCAAAATCGGCTACTAAATTTGAAAAATCATCAATTACTTCAGCAATATCATTATTTTCACCATTCCAATCTTCATTAACGGTTTCCATTGCCCTAGCAATTTGTTCTTCACTAATATTTTCTATTCCATAATCATGAATTACATGTACCACTACAGGAATAATGTATTGTTGCCCCATTTTGGCTGAGTTTTTATAGTTTTTTATAAATTCTTTAGTGTGGAGCTCTAATTGATTTCTAACAATAATTTTTTCCGGATTTTCAGTTAAATTCTTATTAAGAATTATATCTGCTCCACATGTCTTATTTTGTGAAAAAGTAACTGTAGATAATAAAAATAAAAAAATAATTAGTGATATATAATTTTTCATGCTTAATTGTTATATGTAAAAATGTTGATAAATATACGAAAAAATAAGAAATTATTAGATTAGGCTTTTTTAAAAATCACAATTTATATTTTTTGATTAAATCTGAGGTAGATAAATTAGGAATTAAAGGAATTATTTTGACATCACCACCAGAACTTAAGACCTTCTTGGCGCCCACTATACTATTTATATTATAATCACCCCCTTTAGTTAATACATTGGGGGATATTTTTTTAATTAATTTTAGAGGGGTTTTTTCAGAGAAAAAAACAATTAAGTCAACAAAGGAAAGCGCAGCTAACATAATTGACCGGTTATAACTATTATTTATAGGCCTCTCTTTTCCCTTTAAATTTTTAACAGATTCATCACTATTTAAGCCAATAATTAATTTATCACCTAACTTTTTGGATTCTTTCAATAGCTTTAAATGTCCTAAATGTATAATATCAAAACAACCATTGGTAAAAACAATAATTTGTTTTTCTTTTCTCCATTTTTTGAGAATAGTTTGTAAATCAGAAGGATTCTGTATAATTTTTTTTTCAAATTCATTCATTTTATTTTAGAATAATAAGGAGTTTTTAAATTCAAAAAAATTAATCCAACAAAACCCATTACTATAATCATAATGGTTTGCGCAGTATGTACTAGAAAACCAAACGTGGTTGCGGTACCCCCATCTTGGCCTAAAAATATGCACAAACCAATGAAGACCGCGCCATGGTAAGAGCCCATTCCTCCAGGGGTAGGAATAACCATTCCAATACCACCGATTGTCATGATAATTAATCCATCTAATAAATTAAAATCATGCATACTTTCAAAGCACCAGAAACAAACAAAAGTCATTAACAAATAACACAACCAAATAAGTAAAGTATATATAATAAATAATTTTTTTTGTTTTACAGAAAAAATAGAGTAGATGCCAGTTTTAATTTTTAACAAGTGTTTTTTAAGCCATTTAGTAGCACTAATAGGTATCAATTTTTTTCGCAAATTATAAGAGAAAAAAAACAGAAAGAACACAACTACTAAAATTAATAATGTATTGTTGGATAGTATCCATGAAAAGTGGTCATTGTTTGTAAACAATGTATTAATCTCACTCCATTTATATACCAAACAAGTTATAATACAAATAATGAGCATTAAAACATCAATAGCTCGCTCAATTAAAACATGACCAAATAAATATGAAATAGGTGTATTAGCAACGTTACTTAGCAAGGTACATCTAGCAATTTCTCCAGACCTTGGGACGCCAGCATTAAACATGTAGCCTGCAGCACAAGCGTTAACCAAATCAATTGTTTTCACATTATATCCCAGTGGACTAATTAGCAATTTCCAACGAATTCCTCTTAGAGCCTCGCCCATATACCCAATTGTCATGGATAAAAAAATAAAAAACCAATTTATTGGATTTGATAAAATTTGTTTTAGATCTAAAAAGACAACATTAATAGATTGATTTCCAAGAACTAAAATAATAAGTTCAATACCAATAATGGCAGGCAGTAAAACATCAAGTATTTTATTATAATTTTTCAAAATTCTAATTTATTTGTAAGCTCATTTGGAAAAATAATTTTAGGTTGATAATCTTTAGCTTTATTTACATCTATTAGAATGTAGCCTATAATAATAACAATCGCACCTGTTTTTATTTTTAGAGCGGCAGGTCCATTAATTATAACCTCACCACTTCCTTTCGCCCCTTCAATTATATAAGTTTCTATCCTTTCTCCATTTAGCGTGCTTAAAACTTGCACTTTTTCACCAGGAATTAAATTAGCCGCTTCAAGAAGAATAGGGTCAATGGAAACACTGCCCATATAATCTAAATTAGCACTAGTGACAGTCACACGATGTATTTTAGACTTTACTAATTCTATCATCATAACATTATAGTTTTAAATTATCAATTAATCTTGTTTCTCTAATTGTTACTGCAATCATCGCATAATAATTACAATTAGTATTTATTTCTTGTGTAAAACTAAATTTTTCTATTTCAATTATTTCAAAATAATCCAAATTTATAGATAAATTATTTAAATATTTTCTCACATAATCTTTAGCTTTTTTAACACTCCAGTCTAATTTATTTTTTTTTACTTCATTGAGAACCTTATAAATAGATCTAGCAATAATTAATTCCTTTTCAGTTAAATGTTTATTTCGTGAACTTTTTGCTAAACCACCAGCGTTTCTTACAGTAGCGCAACTAATGACTTGAATATTCTTAAATTTTTGAAGACATAGTTGTTTAATAATTAATAGTTGTTGTAAATCTTTTTCTCCGAAATATGCTTTATTAGGTGAGGTTATTTCAAATAGTTTTGCTACAATATTTATTACTCCCTCAAAATGACCCGGTCTGTTGTCAGCTTCCAAATATTTATTAAGGTTACCTAATTTTAATTTAAAGTTTGGATTTAATATTTTTGATATTTCTTTATCGGAAGGGGAAAATAAAATATCGCAATTCAACGTTTTAAGTCTATTAATATCCGCATCTAAAGTCCTAGGATAGTTTAAAAAATCATTTTTATTATTGAATTGATTTGGGTTTACATAAATACTAACAATAGTAATATTATTTTCTTTTTTACATCTTTTTATTAATGAATCATGACCAGAATGTAAAGAACCCATGGTTGGCACTATTCCAATAGTTTTATTTTGCTGTTTAATTAGTTGAATAAAACTTAGCAGATCATTTACGGCATTAATTTGTTTCATGAAATAAAAATCAAATAATATGGTTTTTACTTAAAAAAAAAAGACATGATATAAAGCTACTCATAAATCTTGAAAAAATGAGTAAAAAAACTTAACTTTGCAGTTACAATAATTGCTGTAAGACAATGAAAAAGAGAATTTTATATATAGCCCAAGAACTTTCACCTTTTTTAAATGGAACAGAAATTGCTGAAAAAGTATTAGAATTAGCAACGTTTGTGCAAAATCATAAAGATTATGAAGTTAGGGTTTTTATTCCAAGGTATGGATGTATTAATCAGAGAAGACACCAGCTTCATGAAGTTATAAGACTTTCGGGTATCAATCTGGTTATTAATGATATTGATCAACCCTTAATTATAAAGGTAGGGTCTGTTCAAAAAGCAAAATTACAAGTCTATTTTATAGACAATGATGAATACTTTAAGAGAAAAGAAACTTTAAAAGATTCAAAAAATAATATTTTTGAAGATAATGATGAAAGAATGATGTTTTTTTGCCAAGGGGTTTTAGAAACTTTAATTATGCTTAGGTGGGCCCCGGACATTATTCACTGCAATGGCTGGATGACCTCTTTAGTTCCTATGTATTTAAAAGAAAAGTACAAGGATGCTAACGTTTTTGAACAAACAAAAGTGGTTTATTCGTTGTATAAAGATTCATTTGTTGGGTCACTAAACAAAAAATTAAAAAATAAGATACTGTTTGATGAAATAAACGAGACCTATTTATCATTAATTAGCACGCCTAATGCTAAGAGTTTACATAAAATAGCAATTCAATATTCGGATTTTGTTCATAGAACAAAATTATTTAATAATAAGGATATTTTTAATTTTATTAAAAAAACAGGAATAGAGTCTATAGAAGAGCAATCTTTTGAAAAAATTTTGGAAGTATATAATAATTTATGCGCAACAGAAGTTGTATAATTATGTTTAGACTAACCGCTGTACTTATATTTACTTTTTTTTTATTTTCTTGTAATCCAGATGAAGATGATATTTTAGGTTTAGATTTGATAGAGGATGATGAATTTATAGTTGAGGTGCATCAATTTGACACACTTTTTAATGTTCAAAATTTCCAAGAATCAAATATTAGTGGCTCAGGCTCTTATAATTTATTAGGATCTTTTAATGATTTATATTTTGGACAAAGTGATGCGTCTTTTTTTATTCAATTGCTTCTTCCCAGTAACAATATAGATTTTGAAGCCTCGGAAACAAATCCTAATATAAAATTGGAATTAAGTTTACCTTATTATGGTGCTTACGGAGATACAGCACAAAATCAAAGTGTTTCTGTTTATGAATTAACACAAAATATTTCCGTGATTGACACGTTACAAACAGATGTAACAGAATCTTTTCAATACGACCAAAACCCTTTATTTCAAAGTGAGATTATAGTTGGAGAGTTAAACGACTCAGTGCAGTGGAATGGAGTAACGGTATCACCTAGATTAATTCTTGATTTGACAGCAAGTAATTTAGGGTTAAAAATACTTGAAGCTAATTCAGTAGACTTGGAAAATAATGATAATTTCACGGAATTTTTTAAAGGTCTTTTTTTACAAGTTGACCAACAAACAAATGGATCTATAATTTATTTTGACACAAATAGTCCGGAGTGTTTTTTAAGAATGACATATAATAAAAATGATGACACTCAAGCTGTTATTGAGTTTCCTGTTGGTGGTGAGGCAAATACTCATAATTATTTTTTACATGAATATGCAAACTCAGAAGTAATAAATTATTTAGAAAATAACACATTAGATTCGCTGGTTTTTTTACAATCCATGGGGGGTGTCGCTATGGAGCTAGATCTTAGTTTTCTATCTAATCAATTATATTCTGATTGGGTAATAAGCAAAGCCACATTAAATCTTCCGATATACAAAGATGATCAATATGATATATTTCCCGCACCTTCTTATTTAGTATTAACTGAGTATAAGGACAGCTCGGATGTTGCAATTCAAGCCATTACAGGGGGGGCGTTTAACTCAGTGACCGAAGAATATAATTTTACTATCACGTCTCATGTTCAGAAAATAATTTCAAATAACCATAATAGCGCTTTAAGACTTTACATAGGTGGAAAAAACTCAAATGCAGAGCGCTTAATAATAGATAATGGTCCTGATAATGGTATGAATTTAGAACTTCATATCATTAAATAATTTAAAATAAATGTGTGGTATAGTTGGTTACATCGGGGAAAAAAATGGAATTCCAATAGTTATAGAAGGATTAAAGAGATTAGAATATAGAGGATATGATTCTTCCGGAATCTGTTATCATAAATCAGGGACACTTCGCATAAAAAAAAAGAAAGGTAAGGTCAGTGATTTGGAAGCATTAATTTCAAAGAATTCGTTTGGGAATATTGTAATGGGGCACACTAGGTGGGCTACTCATGGAAAACCGAGTGATAAAAATGCACATCCTCATATTTCCATGAATAAAAAAATTTCAATTGTACATAATGGGATTATAGAAAATTATGATTCAATTAAAGAAGGTTTAATCCAAAGAGGGTATAAATTTAAATCAGAAACAGACACAGAGGTTTTGGTTAATTTAATAGAATATGTGCAAATTGATCTTAAGGTATCTTTAATTGAGGCTGTGCAACAAGCTTTAACTCAGGTGATTGGTGCCTACTCAATTGCAGTAATGAGTTCAAACGACTCTAGTAATTTGGTTTTAGCAAAAAAAGGTAGTCCTTTAGTTATAGGAGTGGGTCAGGAAGAACATTACATCGCATCTGATCCTTCCCCTTTTTTAAAATATACAAAAAAAGCTATTTATCTAGACGATGATGAAGTTGCAGAGATATCAAAAAAAAAGTTATCTATTTTAACATTTGATAAAAAAATTAAATCACCAACCATCAATAAGTTAACAATGGAGTTGGAGGAAATAGAAAAAGGTGGTTTTGAAACATTTATGTTAAAAGAAATTTATGAGCAACCGAAATCCATTGTAGACACTTTAAGGGGAAGGATTATTAAAAAAAGTCAAATCATAAAGTTGAGAGGATTTAATGAAAGTGTTGACACGTTTAAGAGAGCTAAACGAATTGTTATTGTTGCGTGTGGGACTTCTTGGATTGCCGGATTAGTTGCAGAATATATAATTGAGGGTTTAGCTAAATTACCAGTGGAAGTAGAGTATGCTTCAGAATTCCGTTATAGAAATCCAATTATTTATAAAAACGACATCGTAATCGCTTTTTCACAATCAGGTGAAACGGCGGATACAATTTCAGCATTGAAATTAGCAAAAGAAAATGGAGCTTTATTATATGGGATTTGTAATGTAGTTGGATCATCAATTTCAAGGTTGGTTAATGTGGGCACATTTACTCATGCGGGACCAGAAATAGGAGTTGCGTCAACAAAAGCATTTACAGCGCAAGTTTCAGTGTCAATTTTAATAGCATTAGCTATAGCTAAATTAAGAAAACAGATTTCAAAAAATGACTTTAAAGAAATTACGGATGCATTATTGTCAATCCATGAAAAAATGCAATATACTCTATCTAATTGCAATAATAAGATAAAGCAAATAGCCAGAAAATATAAAAATTCTAGAAACGCACTTTATTTGGGGCGTGGATTAAGTTTCCCTGTAGCATTAGAAGGGGCTTTAAAATTAAAAGAAATTTCTTATATCCATGCGGAGGGCTATCCTGCCGCAGAAATGAAACATGGACCAATAGCATTAATAGATGAAAATATGCCCACAATTATTATAGCTACAAATAAAAGAAATTATGAAAAAATTTTCTCAAATGCTCAAGAAATAAAAGCAAGAAATGGAAAGTTAATTGCAATTGTTTCTCAAGGAGATAATCAAATTAGTAAAATAGCTGACCACGTTATTGAAGTTCCAAAAACTAATTATTATTTAAGTCCATTAATTAATACTATACCTTTACAGCTTTTTTCATATTATATAGCATCCTTTAGAGGATGTAATGTAGATCAACCAAGAAATTTAGCCAAATCTGTTACTGTTGAGTAGTTTTCTACCACTTTTTTTTTCTTAAATTGGTCTCATGAAGGATATATTATTAATTGTTTTTTTTTTATTAAATACAACTTGTTTTTCTCAAGTAATTGTAACTTCATTCGAGTATAATCCACTCAAATTATCTAATAATATAAAATCTATTAATTATAAAGTATATGATATTGAACAAAAGTACGGTAAAAATGAAGATAGTATAAGAGAAGATGTTTTAATAGAAAGATATTATGATTTAAATAATAATTTGATAAAAGAAACACATATTAACAAAGAAGATAAAGAAACAGGTCTTATAAGAAAAGAGTTTTTATTTACATATCAATCCAAAATATTACAAGAATGTACACGAACAAGTTATAGAACACCCAACAAATACGGTTTTGGAAAAAAAGTTATAATATTAAAATATGACTCGATTAGTAATATTATTCAAGAGGATAATTATGATGACAATGGACAACTAACTCTTATTACCAAATTCAAATATGATTCTAACAATAATTTGATTGAAGAACTTTATTTTAATGAAAAAGGGTTATCACAATATTCAACAAAATATAAATATGACTCCAATAATAAAAGAGTGGAAATGATGGTGATTGATAATTATGATTCTAATAATAATGAAACTTCTTTGGATTCAATTTATTATGATTCTAATAATAATGTAATTAAAGTAAATAGTGAATTTGGTAAATTCAAAAGGGAACATGGAATATATAGATTCAAATATGATTCCAATAATAATTTAATAGAAACCACTAGAGAATTGTATTCAATATATGACAGAACTACATATAAATATGACTTTAATAATAATTTGATTGAAATGTTAGAGTATTCGGTAGATGAAAGTTTTGGAGAAAAAAAAGAAATACTAGAAAGAAAAACCTATTTCAATATTAAATATAGAGAATAAATTTAATTTACTATTACACCAATATTAGTAATCTCTGACTTAAAACTTCTACCAATTCTTTCTTCCCTAACTTTCCCTTTCTTGTATATAGAATGTATGTAGTTTGATCTTAACACACTTTTTGTTCTTACACTTCGATAACCTTTTTCAAATA
>MDTB01169558.1_pt1 | contig 59728 bp, 65 predicted proteins | sample 811161 | NCBI WGS metagenome assembly MDTB01 (sample SAMN05326650, study PRJNA326480) | marine metagenome | isolation source: seawater | place: Mediterranean Sea | collected 2009 | reverse complement strand
GATTCAGCCTATAGCGATGGAAGAAGGATTACGATTCGCGATTCGAGAGGGCGGCCGTACCGTAGGTGCTGGTGTCGTCTCTAAAGTCACGGAGTAAATTTAATTGAGCAGCTTGTATATGCATGCTGCTCTTTTTAAGAGATAATTGAATGGATAACCAAAAAATTCGAATACGCTTGAAAGCTTTTGATTACAGATTGATTGATCAGTCGGCCATCGAGATTGTAGAAACTGCTAAAAGGACTGGCGCTGTAGTTAAGGGCCCTGTTCCTTTGCCGACGCGTAAAGAGCGTTTCGATTTACTCCGATCTCCGCACGTAGACAAAAAGTCTCGTGAGCAGTTGGAGATGCGTACACACCAGCGATTGATGGATATTATCGACCCTACAGATAAGACAGTAGATGCGTTAATGAAACTCGATTTGCCCGCCGGCGTGGATGTAGAAATTAAGCTGTAGTATTTTTAGTATTTAGATTGGAGTCTTTAGGCTCTGAGATTTTGTTGAATAATTAAAGACCCGCCAATTGAAGTGGGTCCCTCAATTGAGGAAATAATAATGAGTTTAGGAATGATTGGTCGTAAAGTAGGAATGACCAGGATATTCACTGAAGCCGGAGAGTCCGTCCCAGTGACCATCCTTGATCTTTCGAATAATCGTGTGTCTCAAGTTAAGTCTAATGAGACAGATGGCTATGCTGCTGTTCAAGTTGCTTATGGGGAGCGTAGACGTAGTCGAATTAATAAAGCCATTTCGGGACATCTTGCGAAAGCTGGTGTCGAGAGCGCCCGTGGATTCCACGAATTTCGATTTGGGCCTGAAGCTTCTGACGACATTCAGCTCGGACAAGCTTTAGACGTGAGCTTGTTTGATGAGATAAAGTTCGTCGATATTTCCGGCGTTACCAAAGGTAAGGGTTTCGCTGGCGCGATTAAGAGGCATAACTTTTCTTCCCAGCGAGCAAGTCACGGTCAGTCAATCACGCATAATGCGCACGGGTCAACAGGTATGAACCAAGATCCGGGTCGGGTTTTCCCAGGCAAAAAGATGGCAGGTCACTTGGGTTCAGTTAAACGCACCGCTCAGAATATTCAGCTTGTAAAGCTTGATAAAGAGAGGAATTTGATTTTTGTGAAGGGTTCAGTGCCTGGCGCCGATGGATCGGATGTCGTAGTTATTCCTTCCGTGAAGAAGGGAGCATAAATATGGAATTGAAAATTCTAAATAGCTCAAATCAGGCCGGAGAATCGATTCAGGTATCAGATACTTTGTTTGCGAGAGACTATAACGAGTCCTTGATACATCAGTTGGTAGTTTCTTTTATGGCAAATGCTCGAAGCGGAACTCGTGCTCAAAAAGCACGAGGTGACCTGACGCGTTCCGGACGTAAGCCATGGAAACAAAAGGGCACTGGACGTGCACGTGCGGGCTCAGCTAGCAGCCCGATATGGCGTGGAGGGGGAAAGGCTTTTCCCTCTAGTCCAGACGAGAACTTTACGCAGAAGATTAATAAAAAGATGTATCGAGCCGGGATCTCGTCGATATTGTCTCAATTGGTTCGAGAAGAGAGATTAATCGTGGTTGATGGGTTTGTTGTTGATGCACCAAAAACTAAGTTACTTAGCAACAAGATAAAAGAATTGGGTTTGAGTAGCGCGCTGGTGGTCACAAGTGATCCTGATGAGAACTTATATTTAGCGGCAAGAAACCTTCATACCGTCGATGTTTTAACTCCAAAACAAGCCGACCCTGTGAGTCTTTTGCACTTTGAGAAAGTCGTGATTACCAAAGAAGCGATTGCTCAGTTAGAGGAGTCACTGTCATGAGCGAGTTGAAGTTTAGTCAAGAGAGATTGTTAAAAGTGATTTTGGGTCCTGTGGTCTCAGAGAAGGCAACAGAGCTTGCAGATGCTCGTAGTCAGTTTGTGTTCCGAGTTTCAACAGATGCCACCAAGGCTGAAATCAAGTCGGCGGTCGAGGTGCTCTTTAAAAAAGATGTCGACAGTGTGCAAGTTGTTAACGTTAAGGGTAAGAAGAAGCGAACTGGGCAACGAATTGGTCAAAGAAAGAATTGGAAGAAAGCTTATGTTTGTCTTAAGCCAGGTCAGGATATCGATCTATCAACCGGGGAGGTTAGCTAATGGCTCTTGTTAAAATGAAACCTACCTCGCCGGGCCGACGCAGTGTTGTGACGGTGGTTAATAAGGACCTCCACAAAGGTCGTCCGCATGAACCGCTTTTAGAGGCGCTTCACAGTAAGGCGGGTCGCAACAGTAAAGGTCATATCACCACTCGTCACCAGGGTGGTGGTCATAAGCGTCATTATCGTATTATCGATTTTAAGCGAGATAAAGACGGGATTCCTGGTCGCGTCGAGAGATTGGAGTACGATCCAAATCGTAGTGCAAATCTCGCATTGATACTTTACTCTGATGGAGAGAGGCGTTACGTCCTCGCTCCTCGCGGAGTCAACGCTGGTGATCAGCTGGATAGCGGACCTTTGGCAGCAATAAAGGTTGGTAATTCTCTTCCGATTAAAAATATTCCTGTCGGTACCACGATTCACTGCATAGAGATGAAGCCTGGCAAAGGTGCCCAGATGGCGCGATCGGCAGGAACTTCGGTGCAGTTGTTGGCCAAAGAGGGTCCTTATGCTCAGCTACGCTTAAGATCTGGGGAGATCCGAAAGATATTGATCGAGTGTCGGGCAACTATCGGGGAGGTTGGCAACAGTGAGCATAGTCTGAGAAGTCTAGGTAAAGCAGGCGCAAAACGCTGGAGAGGAATTAGGCCAACGGTTAGAGGTGTCGCTATGAATCCAGTTGATCATCCGCATGGGGGTGGTGAGGGTCGTACCGGGACTAAGCGTGACCCAGTCAGTCCTTGGGGTACGCTCTCCAAAGGCTTCCGAACCCGCAATAACAAGCGAACTCAGAATATGATCGTCCGAAGACGAGCTAAATAACAGGGGATATAGCATATGGCACGATCACTCAAAAAAGGACCTTTTGTTGACCTGCATCTCGTCAAAAAAGTGGATGCAGCTCGTTCCGGAAATGATAAACGGCCAGTAAAGACATGGTCTCGACGATCAACAATCTTGCCTGACTTCGTGGGCTTGACTATAGCAGTGCACAATGGAAGGCAGCACGTGCCAATTTACGTGACTGAAAACATGGTCGGGCACAAGCTCGGAGAATTTGCGAATACAAGGACCTTTAAAGGTCATGCGGCAGATAAAAAAGTCGCTAAGAGATAAGGTGAGGGTTTGAATATGGAAACATCGGCTGTACTTCGAGGTGTTAGATTGTCCCCGCAAAAGGGTCGATTAGTCGCTGACCAGATAAGAGGGATGTCGGTCGATAATGCTCTTGATCTGCTCAATTTTAGTCCTAAAAAAGGTGCTGAGATCATAAAAAAAGTGTTGGAGTCAGCAATTGCAAACGCTGAGCACAATGATGGTGCTGATATAGACGAATTGAAGGTTAAAACAATTTTCGTTGAAAAAGGTCCAGTTTTAAAACGCTTTCGTCCTCGGGCTAAGGGACGAGGGGTGAAGATTCTTAAACCGACATGTCATGTTTTTTTGACTGTCGGCGATCAGGGTGAGGGGTAAGTATGGGACAGAAAATCAATCCGATTGGATTCCGCTTAGGCGTTCAGCGTAACTGGAGTTCTCGTTGGTACGCAGTAGGGAGAGATTTTTCTTCGATGTTGCTTCAGGACATTGAGGTAAGAAAATTCTTAAAAAAGCGATTGGCTCATGCATCCGTCGCTAAAGTGGTTATCGAACGTCCAGCAAAGAATGCAAGAATTACCATACATAGTGCGCGTCCGGGTATTGTGATTGGGAAAAAAGGTGAGGATATAGAGGCATTACGTGGCGAACTTCAAAGGTTGATGGGTGTGCCGGTTCATTTAAATATTGAAGAGGTTAGGAAGCCGGAAATTGATGCACAATTGATTGCTGACTCAATGGCGCAGCAATTGGAGAAAAGAATTGCCTTCCGAAGAGCGATGAAAAGAGCTCTGCAAAATGCGATGCGACTGGGTGCTAAGGGCATTAAAATTATGAGTGCTGGTCGTTTGAATGGGATTGATATAGCCCGCACAGAGTGGTACCGAGAGGGACGTGTTCCACTTCATACTCTTCGAGCGGAAATCGATTACGGCACAGCCGAGGCTCAAACGCAGTACGGAATTATCGGAATTAAGGTTTGGATCTATAGAGGGCAAACGATTGGTGCTAATGATCAAGTCTCCAAACTTCCTGCGGATGTACCGCCAGCTCCTAGAAAACCACGGAAAACGGGAGTGAAAAATGCTGCAGCCGTCTAGAACTAAATTCCGAAAACAGTTCAAGGGTCGAAATTACGGAGTTGCTACTCGAGGCGCAAAGGTCTCTTTTGGTGAGTTTGGTTTGAAAGCAGTTGATCGAGGTCGATTAACCGCTAGGCAAATTGAAGCTGCTCGCCGCGCAATGACGCGTTATATCAAGCGTGGTGGCCGCATATGGATTCGCATTTTTCCGGACAAGCCAATTTCCCAAAAACCTGCAGAGGTTCGGATGGGTAAAGGTAAAGGCAGTGTGGAATATTGGGTCGCGGAGATACAGCCAGGAAAAGTGTTGTACGAAATGGATGGGGTTCAAGAAAGTGTTGCGCGTGAGGCTTTTCGACTCGCAGCGGCTAAACTGCCTCTTCGTACCGTGTTCGTCCATAAAAACTTGGGATAAAGCATGAAAGCAAAAGATTTGGAAACTAAAAGTGTTGAAGATTTAAATAAAGAGTTGCATGAGCTCCTTAAGGCGGCATTTTCTCTTCGGATGCAAAAGGCTACTCAGCAACTGACAAATTCAAGCGAGGTTCGCAAAGTGCGGCGTGATATCGCTCGAGTTAAAACTGTTTTGGCAAAGAAAGTGAGTGCAAATGTCTGATAAGACCGCAGCTAACCGCCGTCGACTGACGGGTCGCGTTGTGTCCGATAAAATGAACAAGACGGTTACCGTGCTCGTAGAGCGACAAGTTAAGCATCCGCTGTATGGTAAGTTTCTAAAGAAATCCAGTAAATATCATGCTCATGACGATGCAAATGAGTGTCAGATCGGTGACACTGTGTTAATCGAGGAGGGAACGTCTCGATCAAAGACCAAAAGTTGGTCCGTAGCGAAATTAGTAGAAAAAGCAACTCAAATCTAATATGGGACTTGTCTGGAGCCTCGGTTTCAGATATCATGCTCGGCTCTTCGTTGGTAGTGATGTTTTAGGTGAGCTGGCTGCTGGGTAACTAGCAGACTATGTATTTAACCCAAACGGGTGCCAAAACTGTCCATTTATTTGGGATAAGTTGGTTGAAATTAGGCGTAAAACTATGATCCAAATGCAAACACGGCTTCATGTCGCTGACAATACTGGTGCGCGTTCTGTGATGTGTATTAAGGTGCTTGGTGGTTCTAAGAGACGGTATGCGGGCGTCGGTGATGTAATTAAGGTCGCGGTTAAAGATGCAGCGCCACGTGGCAGGGTGAAAAAAGGTGAAGTATATAACGCCGTTGTTGTGCGTACCGCCTCGGGTGTTCGTAGACAAGACGGCTCTAAAATTAAATTCGATTCGAATGCTGCTGTGCTGTTGAACGCCAAATTAGAGCCTATTGGCACGCGAATTTTTGGGCCGGTGACACGAGAATTAAGGACAGAGAAATTCATGAAAATAGTTTCTTTGGCGCCTGAGGTTTTGTAGATTAAGGAAGTACGATGGAGAAAATTAGAAAAGGTGATCAGGTTGTCGTGACTTCAGGGCGAGACAAGGGCAAGCAGGGTACAGTCCTCCAAGTAATGTCCAACTCCACGGTTATGGTTGAAGGGATTAACCTTGTCAAAAAGCATCAAAAGGGGAATCCAATGACTGGTGAAGCGGGTGGCATAAATACAAAAGAAATGCCAATCCAGCGTTCTAACATTGCCGTCTACAATCCTGCTATTGAGAAAGGTGATCGTATTGGTGTGAAGACGTTAGCAGACGGGTCTCGTGTGAGAATTTTTCGTTCCAACGGCGAAATGGTAGATTCCTGAAAGGTTATGAATGAGTAATGACGCGAATCAAATTAGTCAGGAAGAGTCAAATGGGGCTCGGTTGGCTGAGGTATATAAGTCTGAGGTAATGCCCGGGCTAATAAAGGAATTTAGTTATAAGTCCGTTATGGAGGTTCCCCGTATTACAAAGATTGTTTTGAACATGGGAGTCGGAGAAGCCGTAGCGGACAAGAAAGTTCTCGACCACGCTTTAGGAGATATGACTCTTATTGCAGGGCAGAAGCCCATAATTACAAAGGCCAAGAAGTCAATTGCGGGCTTCAAGATACGTGACGGCTACCCGATTGGCTGTAAAGTAACGCTCCGTGGACCCAGAATGTATGAGTTTTTGGATCGCTTGATTTCCGTTGCGATTCCAAGGATTAGAGATTTTCGTGGTATCTCAGCAAAATCGTTCGATGGGCGTGGGAACTTCAATATGGGTGTTCGCGAGCAGATTATTTTCCCAGAAGTTGAGTATGACAAAATTGATGTGTTGCGCGGTTTAAACGTAACTATTACAACAACAGCTAAGACTGACGAGGAAGCGCGTGCCCTGTTGTCGGCTTTTCGTTTTCCTTTCAGGAATTGAGGATCTAATGGCTAAAAAATCGATTATTCACAGGGACGTAAAGCGTCGCTTAACCGTTGCAAAGTTCGCTGAAAAACGGGCGGCGATTGATGCTGTATTAGATAGTAGTCAATCTTCAGAGGAAGAGAAATATTTAGCGCGACAAGCGCTGCAAAAATTACCACGAAATGCTAGCCCAGTCCGACTGCGAAATCGCTGCGCGCTGACTGGAAGGCCACGTGGGGTGTACAGTAAATTTGGCCTTGCCCGAGGAAAACTTAGGGAAATCGCTATGCGAGGTGAGGTTCCCGGGATTATCAAAGCGAGTTGGTAGGAGAGTGTAACTATGAGTATGAGTGATCCAATCGCTGACATGTTGACGAGAATCAGAAACGCTCAAATGGCGGAAAAGAGTAATGTCAAGATGCCATTTAGCAATGTGAAGAAAGCTATCGCACAGGTACTAGTCGATGAAGGATATATCGATGGTATGTCTGTGGTCGGTGAAGACGGGAAAAAGCCTGAGTTAGAGCTTTCTCTTAAGTATTATTCTGGACGGCCTGTTATTGAAAAAATCGAACGTGTTAGTCGACCAGGTCTTCGGATTTACAAAGGTGCCCAGGATATACCAACGGTTATGAACGGCCTCGGTGTGGCAATCGTTTCCACTCCGAAGGGAGTTATGACTGATCGTCGGGCAAGAAAAACGGGTATTGGTGGTGAGGTTCTGTGCATCGTCGCGTAATGCCGAGGATGTGCATGACACAAAATAAAAGAATCGATTTGGAGTAATAGAAAAATGTCACGTATTGGAAAAAATCCAATCAATGTTCCCTCAGGAACTCAAGTTGCTATCTCTGGAAATAGGGTGGAGGTCAAAGGTGCGCTTGGTGTTTTGAGTCGCGAGGTTAGTGAGCTAGTGAAGGTCACTCAAGAAGGCGACGTCGTTTCTGTTTCTCCCGTCGGATCTAGCCGAGAAGCGAGAGCGCTGTACGGAACGACTCGAGCAGTGATTGCGAATATGGTGACGGGCGTTTCATCTGGCTTTGAGAAGAAGCTAACTCTTGTTGGTGTTGGATATCGAGCGCAGGCGCAAGGTGACAAGCTCAATTTGTCATTGGGATTTTCTCACCCTGTGGTACATCAAATGCCAGAAGGGATTAAGGTTGAGACACCGCAGCAAACCGAAGTGCTTATCAAAGGGGTAGATAAACAACTCGTTGGCCAGGTGGCTGCAGATGTAAGGGGATATCGCCCGCCAGAGCCTTATAAGGGCAAGGGAGTGCGGTATGCGGATGAACGAGTGGTCATGAAAGAAACTAAGAAAAAATAAGGTCATGTCATGTTAGATTCAAGTAAAAACGCGTCAAGGGCACGCCGAGCTAGAAAAATTAGATACCAGATCATTGGGTCCGGTGTTAGTCATCGATTGCAAGTTCACAGAACTAATTTACATATATATGCGCAAATCTTGGACCTTGATGCCAAGGTGATCGTATCGGCTTCTTCTGCTGAGGCTGAAGTCCGTAAGACTCTATCAAATGGCGGTAATTTGAAAGCAGCTACGGAGGTGGGCGCGCGGATTGCACAGAAAGCGAAAGAGAAGGGTTTGGAACAGGTGGCATTTGATCGTTCAGGATTTAAATATCATGGGCGGATTAAGGCGTTAGCGGAGGCCGCTCGAGAAGCAGGTCTACAGTTTTAAAAGGATAAAAATGGCACGAGCTCAAAATCATTCAGAGGAAAATAAAGACGGCATTCGAGAGAAAATGGTTGCCGTTAACCGGGTTACCAAGGTAGTAAAGGGCGGACGCATACTTGGTTTTGCTGCATTAGCAGTGGTCGGTGATGGTGATGGCGGCATTGGAATGGGTAAGGGTAAGGCCCGTGAGGTGCCAGTTGCGATACAAAAAGCGATGGAAGAGGCGCGTAAAAAGCTTTTTAAAGTTTCTTTGAAGAGCGGGACGCTACATCACGCAGTTATTGGTACTCATGGTGCGGCAAAGGTGATCATGCAGCCAGCTTCAGAAGGAACGGGAATTATAGCTGGTGGCCCCATGCGAGCTGTGTTTGAAGTTATGGGTGTTACCAACATCCTTGCCAAGTGTATTGGGTCGACAAATCCATACAATGTGGTTCGAGCAACGCTAAATGGGTTAGCGGAAATGAACTCTCCGTCCGAGATAGCCCTTAAGCGTGGTAAATCCGTTGAAGAGATTTTGGAGTAATTGGTCATGGGTACAACAAGAAATCAGGCGTCTAAAACGGTCAAAGTAACACTGGTAAAAAGTGTTATTGGTACCAAGGAATCTCATAGGGCTACGGTTTTAGGATTAGGGCTTCGAAGGATACGACACTCAGTGATGCTTGAAGATACTCCGGCTATCAGAGGAATGATTGCAAAAGTTGACTACCTTGTGAAAGTTGAGGGTTAAGTAAATGAGACTGAATGACATTAGTCCCGCTGACGGGTCCAAGAAAAATAAGATGCGAGTTGGTCGTGGTGTCGGTAGCGGAAAAGGTAAAACAGCTGGGCGTGGTCACAAGGGTCAGCATTCCCGTTCCGGTGGTTACCATAAAGTAGGTTTTGAAGGCGGCCAGATGCCAATGGCGAGACGGCTACCTAAGCGAGGTTTCCGATCTATGACCGAAGGTGATACCAGAGAAGTAAGGCTAGATGAGCTGAATAAGGTAGAGGCGGATGTGATTGACCTCGATGCTTTGAAGGCAGCACAGATAGTGCCAAACTTTGTGAGTGCGGCGAAGGTGTTTCTCTCAGGGAATATAGTAAAAGACAAGAAGCCTCAGTTGAAGGGAATTCGTGTAACAAAAGGTGCGCGTCTCGCTATTGAGGCCGTCGGTGGAAAGATAGAGGAATAGAATTTTGGCGGTTGGGTCAAATAAAGGAACTGGGATGAGTAAGTATGGCGATTTAAAAGCGCGGCTACTTTTCTTATTGCTTGCCTTAGTTGTTTACCGAATTGGTGCGCATGTGCCTGTCCCGGGTATCGACCCAGTTCAGTTGGAAGAGCTCTTCAAGGCGCAACAGGGCGGTATTTTAGGAATGTTTAATATGTTCTCTGGCGGTGCGTTACAGCGATTTACTATTTTTGCGCTGGGTATCATGCCTTATATTTCCGCTTCGATTATCATGCAATTGATGACCGTGGTGGTTCCACATTTCGAACAGCTAAAAAAAGAAGGTGAATCGGGTCGTAAGCAAATAACAAAATATACTCGCTACGGAACCGTAGCACTTGCTACTTTTCAAGCCATAGGTATTTCGGTGGCTTTAGAATCACAAGCTAATCTAGTGCTTGACCCAGGTCTGGCGTTTAGATTTACGACAGTTGTCACATTAGTAACAGGAACCATGTTCTTGATGTGGTTGGGTGAACAGATAACGGAACGTGGCATCGGTAACGGGATTTCACTTATCATTTTTGCTGGTATCGCCGCAGGGCTGCCGAGCGCGGTTGGTGGCACTCTTGAGTTGGTACGGACCGGTTCATTTTCAATTCCATTGGTGTTGTTAATTTTTATAGGCGTGATTGTTATTACCGGCGTAGTGGTATTTGTGGAGCGCGGCCAACGTAAAATATTGGTGAATTATGCTAAAAGGCAGGTCGGAAACAAGGTATACGGTGGGCAGAGCTCGCATTTGCCGCTTAAGTTAAATATGGCTGGGGGAATTCCGCCTATCTTTGCATCGAGTATTATTTTGTTTCCAGCGACTCTTGCTGAATTTCTCGGTACGAATGAAAGTTTATACTGGCTCCGAGATATCGGTGGGTTGTTACACCCTGGCCAAGTACTCTATATGGTCGTTTATGCAATGGCTATCATATTTTTCTGTTTTTTCTACACAGCGCTAGTGTTTAATCCTCGAGAGACGGCTGATAATCTCAAAAAAAGTGGGGCTTTTGTTCCGGGGATTCGTCCCGGTGACCAAACGACAAAATACATTGAACGGATAGTGACTCGCCTAACTTTAGTCGGCGCAATCTACATCACGATCGTTTGTTTGATACCCGAATTGATGATTGTGAATTGGAATGTACCGTTTTATTTCGGTGGAACTAGTTTGTTAATTATTGTAGTGGTTACGATGGACTTTATGCAGCAGGTGCAGGCGTATGCGATGTCAAATCAGTACGAGAGTCTGCTAAAAAAGACAAACTTCAAAGGCGGGGCAATCCCCTCGCGGTAAGGAGAGAGAATTATGAAAGTTAAAGCATCAGTCAAAAGGCTTTGTCGGAATTGTAAGATTATTCGGCGTAATAATGTTGTTCGGGTGATATGCAAGGAACCCAGACATAAACAGCGTCAAGGCTGAGAATATCCATTGTTGAATTTTAAAAGAGATAAATTATGGCTCGTATAGCTGGCGTAAACATACCTGATCAGAAGCACACTTGGGTGGCTTTGACTTCTATTTATGGTTTAGGGAGAACTCGAGCCTTTGAGGTGTGCTCAAAAGCCGGGATAGAGCCCTCCGTTAAAGTTAAGGACTTGTCTGGCGATGAGATGGAAAAGTTGCGGGAGCAAATAGGTACCTATATTGTTGAGGGGGACCTCCGACGAGAAGTATCGATGAATATTAAGCGTTTGATGGACCTTGGCGCTTACCGCGGCACGCGTCACCGAAAAGGATTGCCCGTTCGTGGTCAAAATACCAAGAATAATGCCCGTACTCGTAAGGGCGCTAAAAGAGCTATCAGGAGATAGACGAATTTTTTAGTTCGATGGATAAAACCAATCACCTAGAATGAATGGAACTATAGTATGGCAAAAAATACACCAAGAGCACGCAAGAAAGTAAAGAAAAATGTCGCGGAGGGAATTGCGCACATTCACGCGTCTTTTAACAATACGATTATTATGATCACGGACCGGCAGGGCAATGCGCTGGCTTGGTCCACTTCTGGAGCGAACGGTTTTAAGGGTTCGCGAAAGAGTACTCCGTTTGCAGCTCAGGTTGCAGCAGAGGCGGCCGGCAAGATGGCTCAAGAGTGCGGCGTGAAGAATATCGAAGTGCGAATCAAGGGGCCTGGTCCAGGGAGGGAGTCTTCGGTCCGTGCTTTGAATTCCGTGGGGTTTAAGATCACTAGCATTTCAGACGTCACCCCGGTGCCACATAATGGATGTCGTCCACCAAAGCGACGTAGAATTTAAGGAGCTATGAATTATGGCTAGAAATACAGATCCGAAGTGTCGTCAATGTCGCAGAGAAGGTGAGAAGTTATTCTTAAAAGGGGATAAATGCTACACCGACAAGTGTGCCATTGAGCGACGACCATATCCGCCGGGACAGCATGGACAAAAGGGCAGTCGTATGTCTGAATTCGGACGGCAGTTACGTGAAAAACAAAAGATCCGACGAATTTATGGTGTGTTAGAGAGGCAGTTCCGCAAGACCTATAAGGAAGCTGCGCGGAGAAAAGGAGTCACGGGCGAAACGCTCCTACAGGATCTCGAAAGCAGACTCGATTCGGTAGCGTTGAGAATGGGCTTTGGATCATCGCGAACTGAAGCCCGTCAGGTGGTCAGACACAATGGAGTAATGGTTAACGGGAGGCGGGTCAATATACCGTCGTATATCGTTAAGCCGGGTGACATTATTGAAATTGCAGAGAGAGCGAAAAACCACTTAAGGGTAAAGGCTGCACTAGATGCTGCTGAAGGCCGAGGTTTCCCTGACTGGGTTGAGGTTGATGTGAAGGAACTAAAAGGAACCTTCAAATCTGTTCCACAAAGGGCAGATTTGTCTACGACTATCAATGAGTCATTAGTGGTTGAGTTGTACTCGAAGTAATTTTGAACTACGTGTGGTGCAAGTTTGTTCCACGAATTTATTTTTCGAAACTTTTGAAAAGGGTCGAATAGATGCTAAATAGCTTTCTAAAGCCAAAGATTATAGACGTAAGATTAACTGCACCAGGTCAAGCTAAAGTGATCATGGAGCCATTCGAGAGAGGGTTTGGTCATACGTTAGGAAATGCGTTACGACGAATTCTTTTGTCGTCGTTACCAGGGTTCGCTCCTACGGAAGTGAAAATTGACGGCGTGTTACATGAATATTCAACCTTAGATGGTGTTCAAGAGGACGTCGTTGATATTTTGTTGAATCTGAAAGGTATGGTGCTTAAATTACATAACCGGGATGAGATTACCCTAACTCTGTCAAAAGAGGGCGAGGGAGCGGTGACGGCTGCAGATATAGAGACTAGTCATGATGTTGAGATTATCAATCCAGATCATGTGATAGCCCACTTGGCTCCTGGAGGTAAAATTAGCATGGAGATCAAGGTGCAAGGTGGTCGCGGATACGTGCCTTCTAATACGCGAATGAGTGAGGAAGATGAGAATCGGGTTATTGGAAGTCTTTTGTTAGATGCGACCTTTAGTCCGGTAACCAAGGTTAGCTATGCTGTTGAGAGTGCGCGAGTAGAGCAACGGACAGATCTGGATAAGCTCGTTATTGATATTGAGACTAACGGATCTGTAGACCCGGAGGAGTCAGTTAGATTCGCAGCCCGAATCCTGATGGACCAACTCTCTAGCTTTGCCGATTTAAAGGGTACGGTGGAAGAGGAAAGTGTTCCTCAGAAGCCAGATATTGACCCAGCCCTTTTGCGTCCAGTTGATGACTTAGAATTAACCGTACGTTCAGCAAATTGTCTGAAAGCAGAGAGTATTTACTATATTGGTGATCTTATTCAACGCACTGAGACTGAGTTGCTGAAAACACCAAATCTGGGTCGTAAATCGCTGAATGAGATAAAAGATATTCTTGCGTCAAGAGGGCTGTCTCTTGGTATGAAAGTCGATAGTTGGCCAGAGTCTCTCTCAGAGGGCGCTTGAGCTGGCATATCGGAATTAGTTAACAAAGGAAGGAAACACCAATGCGACATAGGCTTGGACTGCGAAAACTGAATCGCACCTCATCTCATCGCTCGGCGATGTTTCGCAATATGACCAACTCGTTATTGCGTCACGAGGTTATTAAGACTACCCTTCCCAAAGCGAAGGAGTTGCGACGCGTCGCTGAGCCTATCATTACTTTGGGGAAAAAAGCGACGGTAGCAAATCGTCGCCTTGCGTTTTCTCGATTACGTGATAGGGATATCGTTGTGAAACTTTTTGATGAGTTAGGTCCGCGGTATGCTGCTAGAAATGGGGGCTACTTGCGAATTTTGAAGTATGGTTTCCGTCACGGTGACAATGCACCGATGGCCTTGGTTGAGCTGATGGATCGTCCTGAGGTAGATGTCGCCAGTGATGAGGATGGGTCAGAGTAGTAAATAGCAGGTTTACGTTAGCAAGATCTGTTTTAAAAAGTAGCCAGTATGGCTGTGCTCTATTCCAGCTAACTGCTCAGGGGTCCCCTCTGCCACAATGATCCCTCCCTGATTGCCGCCCTCTGGGCCCAGATCGATTATCCAGTCCGCTCTTCTAATAACATCGAGATTGTGCTCGATCACTACAATTGAGTTTCCTTGGTCCCTTAACTTAATGAGGATTTGTAATAGCCAGGAAATGTCATTGAAGTGTAGTCCTGTCGTGGGTTCGTCTAGGACATAGAGCGTATTGCCAGTATTTCTCTTTGATAATTCGCTGGCTAATTTTACTCGCTGTGCTTCCCCGCCTGATAAGCTAACAGCACTTTGTCCTAAACTCATGTAACCAAGTCCAACCTCATCCAGAATGGAGAGTTTGCGTCTTAAACTTGGAACTGAAGAGAAAAATGTTAGTGCTTCTTTGACGTTCATTTGAAGAACGTCATGAATGCTTTTACCTTTGTAGTTAATGTCTAAAGTTTCCTGGTTATAACGTTTTCCTTTGCAGATTTCACATTCTACAAATACATCAGGTAAAAAATGTAATTCGATTCGGCGACTCCCTTCTCCTTGACACGCTTCGCATCTCCCACCTTTGACGTTAAATGAGAACCGTCCGGAGGTATAACCTCTTTCACGTGCAAGGGGAACTTGTGCAAACAATTCTCTGATGATATTAAACATCCCTGTATAGGTTGCAGGATTTGATCTAGGTGTTCTGCCAATGGGGCTTTGATCAATATTTACCAAGAATTTTATCTGATCGGTCTCTGTAATATCGTCGTATAAATGCTCGCCCTTTAGTTTCGTACCTAGTTGGTGAGCCATCGCTGGCACAAAGGTGTCATTTATTAGCGTTGACTTACCTGAGCCGGAGACGCCGGTGACACACACGAACGCACCCAGCGGAATTTTGAGATTTAGATTTTTCAGATTATTCGCTCTAGCGCCGGTTAATGTAATGCTCGGCGTAACGTTGGTGATGGGTTTCCTCGGGAATTCATATATTTTTTTTATCCCAGACAGGTATGGTCCGGTGACCGATTGCGGATCGCTTACTAGATGGCCTGGAGTTCCTTGGGAAACAATTTTGCCACCTGTTTCCCCAGATCCTGGGCCTATGTCAATCACGTAATCTGATTGACTGATAGTTTCTTCATCATGTTCCACCACTATAACCGTATTGCCGAGGTCTCTTAGTTTTTTGATCGATTCAATAAGGCGTTGATTATCTCTTTGGTGAAGTCCTATTGATGGCTCATCTAGAACGTACATAACGCCGCTAAGGCCCGCTCCAATCTGCGAGGCGAGTCGAATTCGTTGAGATTCCCCTCCAGATAGTGTAGAAGCCTGTCTTTCTAAAGATAAGTAGCCTAGACCTACATCGATAAGGAATCCTACGCGGTTGATGATCTCGGTGATGATCCGCTCTGAAACGATCTTAGTTTGTGGATGGTGGACTAAACTTTCAAAAAACGATTTTGCCTCAGCCAGTGTCATTGCATTAACTTCGGCTATTGTGAGTCCTGCTACTTTTACGTTTCGAGCTTCTGGTCTTAGTCTTGAGCCCGAACAATCAGAGCATTGTCGTAGACTGATAAACTTTGCTAATTCTTCTTTTACGGCATCTTCCTTAGTTTCCTCGAAACGTCGACTAAAGTTTTCAATGATGCCTTCAAAGTTATGCTGTTCTGTTTTAGTTTTATTATCTCTGCCCCGATAATAAAATTTTATTTTTGTTTTTCCTGAGCCATACAGAACTACTTGCTTTACATCTGATGGAAGGTCTTCAAAAGGGGTATGAAGGTCAAAATGATAATGCTCACTTAGGCTTTTAAGCATATCGAAAAAAAACTTGTTTCTCTTATTCCAACCGCTAATCGCACCAGACGCAAGAGACAGAGTTGGATGCGCAACAATTTTTTCGACATCAAAGCTCTTAAATTCACCCAATCCACCGCATGTAGGGCATGAGCCGTTAGGGTGATTGAATGAAAACATTCTTGCGTCTAGAGCTGTGGACGTATACTCACATTTGGGACAACTGAATATGGCTGATAAGCTGAAGTCTTGTCCGGCATCAATGTCGTGCACCAATATCTTTTCGGGAGATTGCTTGAGCGCGGTTTCCAATGATTCCGCTAATCTCCCTTTGGAGTCTGCAGCGATGCGTACACGGTCTATAACCAGTTCTACTCCCTTTTTCTTATCGTCCATACTTGGTGTTGTTGGGTCGTCAAGATCAACAAGTTCCCCATCAATACGAATTCGGAAAAAACCTTGTGCTCTGAATCTTTCAATTAAGTTTAAGGTCGGTTGACCCCTCGTATTGGCTACTGGAGCTAATATGAGTATTCGTTTGTCGATGCCTAATGCCAAGATGAATTCGATCATCTCTGAGATCGAGTACGCTTTCAAAGGTTCTTGATGTTCAGGACAGTGTTGAATTCCAGTTCTTGAATATAGCAGCCGCAAATAATCGTGGATTTCTGTTACGGTTCCTACTGTCGACCGAGGATTATTATTTTTAGATTTTTGTTCGATAGCAATCGCTGGAGATAAGCCCTCTATTGAATCAACATCGGGTTTTTGCAGAACTTCTAGGAATTGACGTGCATATGTTGACAATGACTCGATGTAGCGACGTTGGCCTTCAGCGAACAATGTGTCAAACGCTAGCGACGACTTCCCAGAACCGGACAACCCGGTGAAAACTACAATTTTATTTTTAGGTATATCGACGTCGATATTTTTTAAATTATGGGTACGCGCCCCCCTAACTTTTATTGAATCCATTAGTTATGTGAGTGTCAGAATATATGACTTGCTCGACGGGTTCCGATATGAAAGATTAACCTGTTACTATACCGAATTAAGTTCTAATTTACCCCTAATAATCTTCGGAATTGTTGAATGGTTAGCTTCACTCAAATGGAACGACGGGCCAGCCTTGGATTGGCAAGCGTGTTTAGTTTGCGAATGTTTGGATTATTCGTAATTCTCCCAGTGATCGCGCTATATGCGAATAACATGCCCGGCGGTGAGAGTGCGACCTTAATTGGTTTGGCCGTAGGTGTTTACGGCTTAACCCAGGCGATATTTCAAATACCTTTGGGTCGTTTATCTGACTTCTGGGGTAGGAAAAGAACCATATACCTTGGATTAGTCATTTTTATCATTGGGAGCTTTTTAGCGGCGATTGCTGACTCACTGCTTTGGTTATGTTTGGGACGTGCTATCCAGGGTGCGGGAGCTGTATCCTCCGCAGTCATAGCGCTTAATGCTGATCTGACTCGTGATGAAGTGCGGACCAAGTCCATGGCCATCATTGGAGTAACTATTGGCTTAACCTTTATTTTGTCGATCGTTTTAGGTCCAGTTTTAGACTCGATAGTTGGCTTGCCCGGTATATTTTTGATTACTGCGCTGCTAACTATCGTAGCGATAGGTATTGTTTGCTTCTATGTGCCTGATCCTGAGTCTTTTGATGGAAAGGAAGATGCGAAGCCTGTAAAGTTGAAAGTGATTATGATGAATCACGATTTGCTGAGACTCGATTTTGGAATTTTTTCGTTGCACGGGATTCTGACGGCGATATTTGTCTCTATTCCTTTTGTCTTGAATGGCATGGAAGGGGATGTTGTAGCTTGGAAGTTTTACCTTTTGGTAATGCTCTCCAGCATCCTAATTATGCTACCGCTGATGATGGTGTCTGAGAAATTTGGTTACCGCAAATCGGTCTTTGTGCTGAGTGTTGCTCTGATTGTATCGTCGCAATTAAGCCTCGGTCTTTTTGATTTAGGGTATGCCGGTCTCGCTGCTGCGTTAATTGTATTTTTCGGTGCTTTTAATATGTTAGAAGCCTCACTTCCCTCTTGGGTGTCGCGTATTGCGGAGCCAAATTCTAAAGGTACGGCCTTGGGTGTATATAGTACCAGCCAATATCTCGGGACATTTATTGGAGGAGTTTCTGGTGGGTGGGTTTATCAGCAATACTCAGCGCAGGGAGTTTTCATTTTTTGCGCTGTTTGGGCAATGGCGTGGCTACTTGTCGCAATCAATATTTCCGATACTAAGAGAGTGTCTGCCTGATAGATCACTTTTTGGGTGGTGAAGTTCCTTCAAAGACGCTAGACTGAGGAAATGATGACCGGTTAAAGCAAGCTCCAAAGAAACCGTAAACTTATATTTGTGAACACATATGAATACAGGAGATAAATAATGGCTTCCGTAAATAAAGTCATTCTTGTTGGGAATCTTGGAAGAGATCCTGAGGTTCGTCGAATGCCGAGTGGCGATGCGATGGTGAACTTGAGTATCGCGACGACGGATACTTGGAAAGATAAAGGCGGGGAACGACAGGAAAAAACAGAGTGGCACAGGGTCGTTATGTTTGGGAGGGTGGCTGAAGTTGCCGGTGAATATTTAAAGAAAGGTTCCCAGGCATACTTCGAAGGACGTTTGCAGACCCGAAAATGGACTGATAAAGAAGGCCAAGACAAATACACTACTGAGGTTGTAGCCGATCGTATGCAAATGCTAGGTTCCCGATCCTCTGGCTCAGGTGGTGGAGGGTTTGGTGAAAATTCATCCTCCAGTAAGGCTTCCGGATCTAGTGAATTTTCAGGCGGGCTAGATGAACTCGAGGACGATATTCCTTTTTAGAATATTAAAGTGCCCGAGACTCTGGAATTCTGCCTAGTCTCATAAAGTCTCGAAGGTGTCATTTAGTTTTTTGAATTAAAAATCGGAAATCCTCGTCAAGTTCATTCGAAGCTAATAAATTATGACCCGTCTGACGACAAAAAGCAGTAAAGTCAGGAACCGACCCTGGGTCTGTCGTAAACACTTCTAGTACGTCACTAACTTTAATTTGTTGTAGCGCTTTTTTGGTTTTAAGAATCGGAAGAGGACAATTAAGTCCCCGCACATCTAAAGACAGGTCAATTGTTTTATCTATTTCGTCTGACATGTGTCGCTTACCTTGTTTTCATATTATTTCAATTCTTGGAAGATTATACCCTTGAGATTCAATTAGGTCAGATATCGGATGATATATGTTACGATTTCAATGTAAGCGTATGAGATTCACTATATGCTTAGGTGTTCCGCTAGATTGAAATAATTGTTGGTTTTAAATGACTCATGTGCCAGTTTAGCTAAACGGGGAGCTTTGACTGATTATGAAACTTAGGGATGTTGATTTAGACGATAAATATGTGGCTGAAGAGGGCCGGATTTTCCTTAATGGAACTCAGGCATTGGTCCGTTTGCCATTAATGCAGCACGCGAGGGACAAAAAGAGCGGCCTAAATACGGCAGGTTACATTTCTGGTTATCGAGGTAGTCCTCTGGGGCAGTTTGACCAGCAACTTTGGATTGCTAAGAAACATTTGCAAAGTCATGACATTGTCTTCCAGTCGGGCGTTAACGAGGATCTGGCTGCAACTGCGTTGTGGGGAGCGCAACAAGCGGGAATGCATGGGAATGCTAAATACGATGGAGTCTTTGGCATTTGGTACGGTAAGGGGCCTGGAGTTGATCGCTCAGGCGATATTTTTCGACACGCGAATTTGGCTGGAACGCACCCGAATGGAGGCGTCCTTGCGTTAATGGGAGATGATCATACGTGTGAATCCTCAACGACGGCACATCAGAGTGAATTTGCACTAGTTGACGCAATGATGCCAATTTTAAATCCAGCTGGGGTGCAAGAGTTGCTGGATTACGGATTGTATGGCTGGGCACTCTCGCGATATTCTGGAACTTGGGTTGGCCTCAAGTGTATGAAAGATACAATTGACGCGAGTGCGACAGTCGATGTTGGGGATGACAGGGTGAAAATTATCGATCCAGATGATTTTGAAATGCCTCAGGGAGGGTTGAGTCTTCGTTTCCCAGATCCGCCATTAGATCAGGAAGAGCGGCTTCATAAATATAAGCTAGAGGCGGTGAAAGCATTTGTTAGGGCGAACGGGATTGATCGAGTTGAGATCGACGGTGGAAATGATGCACTAGGAATCGTTACGTGTGGTAAGTCTTATCTAGACGTACGTCAGGCGCTGCACTACCTTGGGATAGACGATGAGAGAGCAAAGCAATTAGGCGTTAGTGTCTACAAAGTTGGAATGACTTGGCCCCTTGAGCCATTAGGTATTTCTCATTTTGCGAAGGGTCTTAAAAAAATATTAGTCGTAGAGGAAAAGCGCGGACTACTAGAGCCTCAAGTTAAAGATATTCTTTACTCAATGGACCAACGTCCAGTCGTAATTGGAAAGAAGGATGAAAAAGGGCTTGACCTTTTAAAGTCGAATGCGGCTCTTGAACCTAATGAAATTGCAATTGCAATTGCAGAACGTATTTTAGAATCGACTCGTGACCAAAGTCTACAGGAGCGCCTAAATCATAGAAGATCCTTGGCCTTAGAGACACCAGAAACTCCAGCGATGGAGCGTACGCCATACTTTTGTTCGGGTTGTCCACACAGTACCGGAACCAAAGTTCCTGATGGGTCGGTGGCTTTATCCGGAATTGGTTGTCATTTCATGGCCCAGTGGATGGATCGTAATACTACTGGGTACACTCAAATGGGTGGAGAGGGCGCTAGTTGGATAGGCGAATCTCATTTTGTCGATACTTCTCATGTTTTTCAAAACATCGGTGATGGAACTTATTTTCATTCTGGATTTTTGGCGGTAAGGGCCGCTGTCGCTTCCGGAGCGAACATGACGTATAAAATTTTGTTTAATGATGCGGTTGCTATGACGGGTGGTCAGCATGTTGACGGTCAGTTGTCAGTTCCTCAGATAACTCGGCAGGTCGCGGCCGAAGGTGCGACAAAAGTAGTGGTTGTTACAGATGAACCAGAAAAATATGGTCCTAATGCGGGGTTCGCTGAGGGAGTTACAGTTCATCATCGGGATGACTATAATCAGGTGCAGAAACAAATTCGTGAAGTGGCAGGTGTATCGGTAATCGTTTATGACCAGACCTGTGGATCCGAGAAGAGACGGAGACGAAAAAGAGGGACATTTCCTGATCCAGCGAAGAGAGCTGTGATCAACGATTTGGTTTGTGAAGGTTGTGGTGACTGCGGCGTCCAGTCAAATTGTGTTTCTGTTACACCGCTGGAGACTGAATTTGGTAGGAAACGTTCGATCGATCAGTCGTCATGCAATAAAGATTTTTCTTGTGTTAAAGGCTTCTGTCCTAGCTTTGTCACGGTGCATGGCGGAGCGTTAAAAAAAGGCCAAGAGGCTGTTTCAAAAGGCGAAAACACGGACCTCTTTGCAGCTCTTTCTGATCCAGTATTGCCATCACTTGCACAACCTTATGGGATCTTAGTGAACGGGATCGGCGGCACAGGTGTTGTGACTATTGGAGCCATAGTTGGTATGGCGGCACATCTTGAAAGCAAGTCTTTCGCAGGTATGGATATGGCAGGCCTTGCGCAAAAAGGTGGTGCTGTTTGGAGTCATTTGCAAATCGCGAACCATCAGGAAGACTTAAAGGCCGCTCGGCTTGGCTTCGCTGGCGCTTCACTGATACTAGGCTGTGATTTCGTAACAACCGCGAGTGAAAAAACAATGGAGTTGGGGCAAAATGGAAAGACGTTCGCGATTGTTAATGTTCACGAACAAATGACAGGTGCCTTTACTCGTGACAAAAATTACCAATTTCCACGAGAAGATTTGAAAACGACAATTAGTAAAAGAGTCGGCGAAAATAACGTTAAATTCGTAGAGGCCACGCGTATTGCGACGGCCTTAATGGGAAATTCAATTGCATCTAATATGTTCATGCTCGGATATGCGTATCAACAAGGGCTACTGCCCTTGGGACACGAAGCTATTAACAAAGCTATCGAGATGAACGGCGCAGCAATAGAAATGAATAAGTCCGCTTTTTTATGGGGACGGAGAGCCAGTGTCGATATTGCGGCAGTAGAGCGCTTATTAAAGCCTAGAGCGGCAGCAGATATACCAGATCGGCAATCTGAGACACTTAATGAACTGATAAATAGACGATTTGAATTCCTTAGCGATTACCAAAACCAAGAGTATGCAAAACAATATCAAGCTTTAGTGGACCAAGTGCATCTTAAGGAGCAGTCAGGGGTAATGTTGGATGGTTTGACAGAGCTCGTTGCACGTTATTATTTTAAGTTAATGGCCTACAAAGATGAATATGAAGTAGGCAGGCTTTACGCCAACGGCGTGTTTCAAAAAAAGGTAGATCAGCTCTTTGAGGGCAATTATAAAATTCGTTATCATCTGGCGCCTCCGCTTTTCGCGAAAAAAGATCCAGAGACTGGTTTTTTGAAGAAAAAAGAGTTCGGCTCGTGGGTTCTAGGAGCATTTAAGCTTCTGTCGCATATGAGATTTTTACGAGGAACAGCGTTTGATATATTTGGTTGGACAGCCGAAAGGAAGATGGAGCGTCAATTCATAGAAGATTATCGCTTGCTAGTTGAGGAAATTATCAATTCTGTGAATCAATCTAACATCGATGTGGCTAAGAAACTTCTGGCTTTGCCGGAAGATATCAAAGGTTTTGGTCACGTCAAGGAGGCGAATGTCATCCGGGTTAGAGCTTCTTGGCAAGAGTTGTTGCATCAATATCGCACCGAAGGTGAGGAGCGAAAAGCGGCTTAAGATAATTTATAAAAAATAGGGCCCGATCGAGTCAATTTGTGCGGTTACTAGCGCATCAACTTTATGTTCTGCCGCGGTAATCGCATCCATACTGTCGTTAATGTTTGTGGCCACCACTGAATATTGTCTTAGATTTAAGGTCTCCATCAACTGGACACTGATGAGTTGGATCGGGATTATGACGCATTGACACATAAGGGCTTCATGGTCGTTGTTGGAAGGTTCGTTAATTAGATTGTTGCTCCATATGAGGCCTCTAGCGATTTTTGGTGCGATGTCCATCAAGGTAGCCAACGTTAGTACGTTCTCAGCAATAATTAGTGGGAATAGGAGTTTCTCCCGACTAACTCTGTTTAAGATGTCTATGCTGATTTCGGCAATTGACTGCTCTTGTCCAATGCTTGCCTTTAATTCAACGATTGGTCTTATTCCAAGCTCAGTAGAGGCCGAAAGGGCTTGATATAACGTCGGTAGCTTCTCACCACTGTATTCATTGCCGTAATCGATACCAATATCTAAGCCATTAATTTGGTCAAAGAATACCTCGCTAACAAGCGTCGTGGTGCTATCTGTTACGTCAATCGATTCCTCAGATCTTAAAATCGGAACACCATCTGCAGTTAGCCGAACATCAAAATGAATATTTTGAAAACCGAGATTTCTCGCATATATCAGACCCGCTAATGAATTTGGTGGCGCTAGAACTCCACCGGTCTGATGACTAAATACTCTTTGTTGTCCTATGAACGATTCTTTTTCAAGCATGAGACAATTATACGGGATTGAATTGAGTTTAAAGTCTTACCTACGTATAACTAAATTAGTGATTAGCGATAGTCACTATGGCTTCATTCAAGATAAATTGTCGCTTTGTACGATATACTAATGCAGTTAAATTAAGGTTCTATCATGCCCATTTATGAATATCGTTGTTCCTCCTGTGGTTACGAACACGAGGCGCTCCAAAAAATAACAGCAGATCCTCTGGTTGATTGTCCTAAATGTGGATCACCGTCACTCGTGAAGATGGTAAGCGCGGCAGGCTTTCAGTTAAAAGGTGCAGGTTGGTACGCTACGGATTTTAAGGATAACAAGCAGCCTGATAAGGGTAAAGATGCATCCAAGGGCGGTGATGATGCGAAGGCAAGTTCCAATGCATCTGATTCTAACGGTTCTACGGAGACTGAATCCATTAAATCATCGTCGCCGAGTGTTGGTGATTAGTACTGTAGCTAGTATTCATCCATTCTAGGGCCGATGTGTCTTAACGACTTTTAAAAAAACGGAAACGAAAAGCAATGCGAACAAATTATTGCGGGCTAATTGATTCAAGTTACCTCGACCAAGAGGTTCATTTATTCGGCTGGGTCCATCGCAGGCGCGATCATGGAGGTGTCATTTTCATTGATTTGCGAGATCGTGAGGGTATCGTTCAGGTTGTATGTGACCCCGATAATAAGGCCGCTTTTACTTTGGCTGATCGCGCTCGAAGTGAATATGTTTTGCGTGTTGCGGGTCGAGTCCGTCGCCGGCCTGAGGGAACAGTTAATGAGTCTTTGACGAGCGGGGAAATTGAGGTTCTAGCTGGGGAGATCGAGATTCTTAATGCGTCCGAGACGCCACCTTTTTCAATTGATGAGGAAGAGCCCTCAGAGATGGTTCGATTAGAGAACAGAGTTTTCGACTTACGGCGGCCCCAAATGCAGGAAAACTTGAGATTGAGGTCTCGAGTGTCGAAGTTTTTACGAGACTATTTAGATCAGAAGGGTTTTATTGATGTAGAGACTCCGTTTCTATATAAATCTACTCCGGAGGGCGCTCGCGAATTTCTTGTGCCATCACGCATGCACGAAGGGCAGTTCTATGCGCTGCCTCAGTCGCCACAGCTATTTAAACAAATGTTGATGGTTGCCGGATTCGATCGTTACTATCAAGTCGTTAAGTGTTTTCGCGATGAGGATTTGCGTGCGGATCGTCAACCTGAATTCACACAAATTGACATAGAAACCTCATTTCTTGACGAATTCGAGATCAGAGAAATCATGGAGGATATGATCAGAGGTTGTTTCAAAACGACACTCAAAGTTGATTTGCCCGAGGTATTCCCAGTGATGGCTTACGACGAGGCGATTCGCCTGTACGGTAGTGATAAGCCCGACTTGAGAATTCCACTAGTCTTCACTGATGTTACGGACCTCATGAAAACAGAGGAATTTAAAGTCTTCAGGTCTGCCGCTGATTTGAAGGGCGGGAGAGTTGTTGCGCTCAGGGTGCCAGGTGGAGGAGAGATCAGTCGAAAGCAGATTGATGATTATACAAATTTCGTGTCAATCTATGGTGCGAAAGGTTTAGCGTATATCAAAGTTAATAATCTATCTGTGGGTATTGATGGGCTGCAGTCCCCTATCATTAAATTTCTTTCTGAGAAAGCTGTTCTAGAGGTGATGAGACTATCAGGGGCGGAAGATGGCGATATTGTTTTCTTCGGCGCAGACAAGGGATTCATAGTTAATGACGCCTTAGGCGCGCTCCGAGATAAGCTCGGACGAGATCTTGGATTGATGGAGTCAAATTGGAAGCCGCTTTGGGTAGTTGATTTTCCGATGTTTGAGTATGACGAGCAGTCTAAGCAGTGGAACGCTCGGCACCACCCGTTCACGGCACCAAAGGATGGGCATGACGAATACATAGAAAGTAATCCTGATGCTGCCTACTCAAAAGCTTACGACATGGTTTTAAATGGCTGGGAAATTGGTGGAGGTTCGGTGCGTATTCATCAACCTGAAGTGCAAGAGAAGGTGTTTCGTTCTTTAAAGATTAGTCCTGAAGATCAGCAAGCTAAATTTGGTTTCCTTTTGGACAGTTTGAAGTGGGGCGCTCCGCCGCACGGGGGTATTGCATTTGGTCTGGATCGTATTGTCACACTCATGTGTGGCGCTTCGTCCATTAGGGATGTAATAGCTTTTCCAAAAACACAGCGTGGACAAGATTTGCTGACAGGCGCGCCCTCTGAAGTTCCAGATGTACAGCTGCGAGACTTACATATCCGCCTTCGTGGTTCGGGAAAGGGTATTCCGAGTAAGCGAGAGTCAGATTAGGTTTCCTCTATGATGCCTGATGAGGGTCGCTGCCAATCTTACAAAAATCCCATATCTGTTTTGGTGGTTGTGTACACTTTGGATTTGGAGATACTGTTACTTGAGAGAGCAGATCGAAAGGGATTCTGGCAATCCGTCACCGGTAGCTGCGAATCAGGCGAAAAAACTTATGAAACTGCAGTAAGAGAGTTGAAGGAGGAAACCGGTATTAACGCGAATGACCATCACTTAATTAATTGGAATATGTCGAATGAGTTTGAAATTTTTAAGCATTGGCGTGGTCGTTATGCTCCTGGTGTTACTCATAATGTGGAGCACGCATTTGGTCTTCTTGTGCCGGGACGGGTGCCGATTAAAATATCACCTCGTGAGCACCTTCAATTTGACTGGGTTCGAATTGAAGAGGCAATGGATCGTGTTTTTTCGTGGACTAATGTTGACGCGCTCAGATTCTTGTTGAAAAATCACGCTAGTTCGCGTTAATTGATGGCGAAAGAATTAGTCTGTCTTATGGACCGAACAGTTTTTTAGTATTTAAAAGTTTTATAGAATAACTAGTTTAGTGTTGTTTTAAAGAAGGCAGTGCATGTTATGGAAATAGTCGGCAATAGAGAGTTTTCAGATTATCGTGATCTTTCCGATGACGAATGTCACGCGCTCATCAAAGGCGCGAAAGTTAGTCTTGGTGACGATTTGGTTATTCTTGGTCATCACTATCAAAGGGCCGACGTATATCAACATGCAGACTTAAAAGGTGATTCTCTCAAGCTTTCCAGACTTGCATCGCAGGCTAATTCAGAACACATAGTATTTTGTGGTGTCCATTTCATGGCTGAAGTGGCGGATATTATGTCTAAACCAAGCCAGAAGGCCTTGCTCCCCGACTTGGCCGCAGGGTGTTCAATGGCTGACATGGCTAATTTATCGAAGGTCAATAGGGCTTGGGTTGAACTAGAGTCCGTGCTAGGGAATAAAATGTCTGTGACGCCTATTACTTATATTAATTCCGCTGCGGATTTGAAGGCATTTTGTGGTGAGCACGGAGGTATTGTATGCACGTCGTCCAATGCTTCTCGAATAGTTAGCTGGGGTTTAACCGAGAAAGATAAGATATTGTTTTTTCCTGACCAACATTTGGGGCGTTGGTCTGGACATCAGCTTGGATTAATAAATGAATCAGATATGAAAGTATGGGATCCGGACCTATGGATGGGAGGGCTTACTGAAGAGGAAATTAAAGCCGCTAAAATTCTTTTGTGGAAAGGTCATTGCTCTGTTCACCAGATGTTTCAACCCTCACACATCGTACGTTTTCGTGAACAGCATCCGGACGGTTTCGTGATTTCGCATCCAGAGTGTCGTTTCGAAGTATGTGATCAATCGGATTTTGTTGGCTCGACTGAATATATCGTAGAGACTATTGCCGCGGCTAAGCCGAATACGCATTGGTTGGTTGGTACTGAATTAAACTTAGTAAATAGAATTGCGGAGGAATTTCGACCTCAAGGGAAATTGGTGCAATTTATGTCGCCACTTGTCTGTATGTGTTCGACTATGAATCGTATTGATCCTCAGCATTTAGCTTGGCAATTAGATAATTTATTGGAAGGTGAGTTGGTCAACCAAATTTGTGTTCCTGATTCAGAAAAGGATATGGCGCGTATCTCTCTTGAGCGAATGTTATCAATTTCCTAGTTTCTTGAGAAGATGCGAATCCTCCGACCGTCACAGTTGGGCCATACTCTGGACCGCTTCTCGTGAATAGAACAAATTGGCTGGTGTTGAAATCATTAGCGCCATACTTATGGGATTTCAAGTACCGAGTGGTTGGGGCCCTGGTGTTACTCACACTTGCTAAAGTCGCTAATGTGACAGTCCCTCTTGTACTTAAAGAAGTTGTTGATTCGTTGACCCCCAGGGATCAATTGCTTCTCTTACCATTGGCTTTACTCCTCACTTACGGTGCGCTGAGACTTTTTGCGGTCCTATTCGCAGAGCTGCGCGATGTGGTCTTTGTAAAGGTGACGCGCCGTGCCACGAGACGTATAGCTCTCAAAGTTTTTCGACACCTGCATGACTTGAGTTTGAAATTTCACCTCCAGAGGCACACGGGAGGTATTTCTCGTGAAATAGAACGAGGGACACGCGGAATCTCTATACTACTCACTTATTCGTTATTCTCGATCATTCCAGTCATTTTGGAGTTTGGTTTTGTAGCAGCAATCCTACTGAATCGTTTTGATTGGAGATTCGCTGCAATTACATTTTCTGCAGTAATTTTATACTTGATCTATACGTTTTTTGTATCTGAGTGGCGAATGAACATACGTCGAGAAGCAAATGAGTGGGATACTCGTTCCAATTCGCAAGCGGTCGATAGTTTACTTAACTATGAAACTGTCAAATACTTTAATAATGAGGAATATGAGGCGCGTCGATACGATTCTTTTTTGCAGGAGTACGAACGTGCTGATGTGAAAACTGAAACTTCCCTCGGTTTGCTGAATATCGGACAGAGCGTCATCATAGCGGTGGCGGTTACATCACTGATGATATTAACCTCGCAGGGTGTGGTTTCTCAAAATTTCACAATTGGCGACTTGGTGCTAGTGAATGGGCTTTTAATTCAACTCTACATACCACTTAATTTTATGGGTATGGTCTATCGCGAAATCAAACAAGCATTTATAGATATGAACAATATGTTCGCTTTATTGGATACACGACGAGACATTATTGATCGTCCTGGTTGTATTCCGATGGAGTCTTCTGCGCCTAGTATCGAATTTAAAAACGTCTCATTTTCATATGATGGTCAGCGAGAGACGCTATCTGATGTCACTTTTGTTATTCCTTTTGGAAAGACGGTGGCCGTCGTCGGGGAGAGTGGGTCAGGTAAAACTACATTAGCGAGGCTGCTGTTCCGACTATACGATGTGGACGAGGGAAGGATTTGTCTCGATGGCATTGATATTAGATCTTATGAACAGGTGAGTTATCGGAAGTCTATCGGTGTGGTTCCGCAAGATATAGTTCTATTTAACGATACGCTGGGATTTAATATTAGATATGGAGATCCGTCGTGTAACCAAGAGGACTTACATAGAGTGACGCGGTTGGCGCAATTAGAGAAATTTATCCAATCCCTTCCTGAGGGCTTTGAGACAAGTGTAGGTGAACGCGGTTTAAAACTCTCTGGTGGAGAAAAACAGAGAATATCGATTGCTCGTGCAATACTTAAGGATCCCGCAATAATGGTTTTTGATGAGGCGACATCTTCGCTAGATTCGGGCAGTGAGCGTCAAATTCAACTAGCGCTAAATGACGTGTCTAAAAATAGAACAACCTTGGTTATTGCACATCGACTGTCAACAATAATTCATGCCCATGAAATTATCGTTTTAGATTCGGGAAAAGTTGTTGAGAATGGAACTCATGATGAGCTACTTAAAAGGGCGGGAAGGTACAGTCATATGTGGCACCTCCAACAAAATAATACTTCGGTTGACTAGAAATATTAATCAGCTCGAAGAAAGATATAATTTTTATTTAGCAGTGATCTAAGTGCTTATGTATAACAGTCCAATGAAACGAATGCTTTGCTCGATCTTTTTTTTGAGTATATTTGCGATCGTTCTGTTTATGTATAACGTAATTGACGTTGAGGCCCGAGGCGGCCCGCGTTTAAAGTCGAGGGTTGCCTTAATCGTGGATCAAAGTAGTGGAGAAATTATCTATCAAAAAAATGCTTTTGATGTGGCTCCTATTGCATCGATTACAAAATTGATGACGGCAATGGTCATAATTGACTCTGGGATTCCTCTACTTGAATCAATTACGGTAGCAAAGTCGGATATTGATCGATACAAAGGCTCGCGTTCAAAGCTTAGTGTTGGTACTACATTATTGAGGGCTGAAGTTTTAAAGCTTGCACTAATGGCATCGGAAAATCGCGCTTCGGCTGCTCTGGCAAGAGTTTTCCCTGGGGGTAAAGCTGCCTTTGTTATTGCCATGAATAGCAAAGCTAGATCACTCGGCATGGATGATACGAAATTTGTCGACTCCACTGGGTTGCGTCCTGGTAATGTGTCTACCGGTCACGATTTGGTTAAATTGGCGCAGGCGGCATTGAGTTATCCCTTGATTCGACAGTACACGACAACTCCCTCTTTCCAGCTGCGAGCTAAATTAGGGGGGCGTCCGGTAAGACTGGATTACGTTAATTCGAATCGATTAGCAAGAAGCTCTAGGTGGGCGATAGACCTTTCTAAGACTGGTTATATCAGTGAGTCTGGTCGTTGTTTAGTCATGCAAACTACTTTGCTAAAAAAGCCTGTGATTATGGTTTTATTGGATTCTTGGGGAAAATTAACGGCCTTAGGGGATGCAGGCAGAGTTCGTCGATGGATGGAGCGGCAGAATTAAAAAGTAAATTTATATTAGGGAGGGATCCCTAACGTTAGGCCGGTTTTAATCTAGATTCAGACCCTCCTAATGCATGAGTTATTTTGTTAGCAGTAGCTCTCACGTGTTTGCCCCAGAGACGGTTTAGTCTGTGTGAGGGGATAGAAATTGATAGACCAGCTACTAAACAGCCTGTGTCGTCATAAATGCCGGCGCCAATACAGGAAACGCCTGGTTCAGCTTCTTCATTATCGAAGGCATAGCTTTTGGATTTGATTTTCTCTAATTCGGAAAATAGTGTTTTGGTATCTTTAATAGTGTTTTTTGTGAATACTTTTAACCCGTTTCTTTTTACATAATTTAAGGTCTCGTTTTTTCCATCCTCGAGTAGGAATATTTTACCGACCGCCGTCACATGAAGTGGCGCTTTAGCCCCGACTAGGTGAGCTACTCTGATCGCAGAATGCTCAGCTGTAACTCGCTCTACATAGACCATCTCATCTCCTTCACGGATAGACAAATTGACTGTTTCTCTAATTTGATGATGGAGCTCATTCATGAACGGCATTGCTTCCTTACGAATATCGATATGAGTCTTGGTGATGTTGCCCAGCTCTAACAATCGATTCCCGAGGCGGTAGCTGCCCGCTTGAACGCGATCAATGACTCGATAGTGTGCCAACGCGTTGAGAATTCTATGTGCAGTGGATGGGTGAAGGTCAGTGAGCGTGGCTAATTCTTTTAAATTTACCGGACTTCCTGACTTTGAAAGCACGTCTATTAAGTTCATCATTCGATCAATAACTTGTATAGATGTTTTGCTGCTAATTTCAGACATGATACGTACCGCATTCGTTTCTATTGTGCATTGCGACAATGTTAATTCAAACTATGTTATTGATCAAGCGATTAAAACGTATAGATTTATAATGTTTGCCCGCTAAGTAGTTAGGGTGATATGTTAAAATCCTCTCAATTTCTTAGTTTTTTCACAGGCATTTTGCTTTTTGCCAGAGCGAGATCATCATCACTTAAAGTGTAGGTAAAAAATATGCGAGTAGGATTATTCGTCACTTGTTTAGCTGACTTAATGCGGCCAAGTATTGGACTAGCGGCCCTTGAGTTGTTGGAGCGGGCGGGATGTGAGGTAATTTTTCCCGAAAATCAAACCTGTTGTGGGCAGCCGGCATATAACGCTGGAGATCGACATACGGCCCGAGATCTTGCTAGAAAAGTTGTTTCTGAGTTTTCGGATGTTGATTATGTTGTTATTCCCTCTGGGTCCTGTGGCGGCATGATTAAGACTCATTACGAGGACCTTCTTGGTGATTCGCCAGATGATGAAGCTAAGGTGCAATGGCTGTCCGCACGGACCTATGAGCTAACTGATTTTTTGGTAAATGTCTTGAATGTGGACTCTTTTGATACGTCTTTTCAGGGAACTATCACTTATCATGATTCGTGTGCAGGCCTAAGAGAGCTAGGCGTAAAGGAGCAACCCAGAAAATTACTGCGTAGCCTGCCGTATGTGGAATTAAAAGAAATGCCTGGAGCAGAACAATGTTGTGGTTTTGGGGGGACTTTTTCGGTTAAGTACGGTGATATTTCATCTCGAATAGTCGATCTTAAATGTGATGATGTTGAGAGCACTGAAGCTGATGCCTTAGTTTTGGGTGATCTTGGATGTATGTTGAATATTGAGGGAAAGCTGCGTCGGCGGGGAAATCATAAAACAAAGGTTCTGCATATAGCCGAAGTGCTTACAGGTCGGAACGGCGAGGAGACTGAGTAAATTCAGAATAAGATTATGGAAATCACATCGCAAGATTTTAAAGCTGTATCGGGTGCTAAGCTCAAAGATGAGAAATTACAGAAGGCGCTATTTCAGGCAAAGGATGGATTTGTTGTTTCTCGAGCAAAAGTTATTAAAGATTTAGATAACTTTGAGACAATACGGCAGGCAGCATCCGACGTACGAGATCACTGTTTGGCGCACCTAGATGAGTATCTAGAAGCTTGGGAAAGCCAGGCAAAAGCCTCAGGCACTGTAGTTCACTGGGCCGAGTCGTATGAAGAGCTTAATGCGCTTGTAGTGAAAATAGCGCAAGATAATCAAGTTAAAAAGATTATCAAATCTAAATCGATGGTTGGCGAAGAAACTGGTCTAAATAAGTACGTGGAGGGCCATGGGATTGAGGTAAAAGAGACTGATCTCGGGGAATACATTATTCAGCAGGCAGGAGAGTATCCCTCTCACATTATTGCACCGGCCACCCATAAATCCAAAGAAGACGTATCTGACTTGTTTGCTGAAAAGCATCAGCGGCCGCGGTTAGAAGATGCTGAGAAACTCACGCATGAGGCCAGAGAGATTCTGCGTCCGCATTTCTTGGATGCTGATATGGGCATTACTGGTGCTAATTTTATGATAGCTGAGACGGGCTCTACGGTAATCGTTACAAATGAGGGTAATGGTCGTATGACAACGACTATGCCACGTGTGCATGTAGCCATTAGCAGTATCGAGAAGTGTATCCCCACACTAGACGATTTCGCGTTAATGATGAGACTTCTACCGCGGTCGGCAACAGGGCAAGTAATTAGTAATTATGTCTCTATGACCACTGGCCCTAAACGAGAGGGGGATCACGATGGTCCAGAAGAATTTCATGTAATTATTTTGGATGTGGGCCGCACACGGGTTCTCGGTTCGGAACTTAGAGATGCGTTGCGCTGTATTCGATGTGGTGCATGTATGAACCACTGTCCTGTGTACCAAAATGTGGGCGGACACGCTTACGGCTGGGTATATCCAGGCCCTATAGGATCTGTTTTAACGCCCGCATACAATGGAATAGAAAATGCAATTGATTTACCGAATGCGGCAACCTTGTGTAATCAATGTGGTGTCGTGTGTCCAGTTAAAATTCCTTTGCCGGATTTAATGAGGAAGTTAAGGGAGAAGCAATACGAAAAGGACCTTAAGTCTAAGACGGAGAAGTGGTCTATAAAACTCTGGGCTTATTTAGCTGTTAGGCCTAAACTCTATTCGATAGTTACTAGGGTAATGGCACGTGCTGGGAAAATGCTGGGAGGTAGTTCAGGCCAAATAAAAACAATGATATTTGCCGCTCAAGAATGGACGAAACATCGGGATTTGCCCACTCCTCGTGGACGTACTTTTCGAGATATCTATTTGAATAACAAGAAAGTAAATAAGCGATAAATACAAATATGTCTGCAAGAGAAAACATTTTATCCCGCATACGATCTGCAAATAAAGTTGGCGAGATTCGCGATGCCATTGGGGGGGCGGTAGAGGATCGCCTCACGACTCACCCTGCTAGTCCATTGCCAGATCTAACGTGGAATGATACTGAACGGTTTAAGCAACGATGCGAAGATGCTGCTTCGACTCTTGATGAAATCAGTCAGATGGATGATGTGCCAGAGGCAGTGAGTCGATATCTTACTGAAAATAATCTGCCAACATCATTAGTGTGTTGGCCCGAATTCAAAAAGTTACTTTGGTCCAAGAGTAATGTTGAAGCTGAGATTCGGAGTGCTTTAGGTGATGATAAAGTGGGTGTTACTGGAAGTTATTGTGCTGTCGCCGAGACCGGAACATTAGTATTACTATCGGGGCAAGAACATCATGCGACTACGAGCCTCTTACCTGAAACCCATATAGCGGTAGTTCGACGAAATCGGATAGTGAAAACAATGGAGGAGGCTTGGCAGCTAATACGAAGCGAGGTTGGCTCATTACCAAGGCAAGTTGCTTTTATTTCTGGTCCGTCAAGAACGGCTGATATCGAAATGACGCTTGTTTACGGTGCTCACGGACCATTTCGTGTTCACGTGATCATCGTAGATTCATGATCGCGTTTCGATAAAGCATGTAGTTGAATCAGGCGAATGAAGAAGAGAAAATTTAGTGGTGGTTGGCGGTCCAAGCTTAAGCGCTTTTTGCCTACAGCGGAGACGGTTAGAAATAACAAATGGGTAGGATGGATAGGCCCCGCTTTATATCACCCTAGACTATGGCAACTTAATAGAAAAGGTGTTGCTACGGGTGTCGCCATTGGCGTATTTTTTGGGTTTCTGGTCCCTTTGCTTCAAATACCATTCGCGGCGATTTTTGCTGTTTGGTTTCGCGGTCATTTGGTAGCAGCGGTCGTCTCAACAATGATTACTAATCCGCTAACGTTCGCACCTATCTATTTACTGGCCAATGAAATTGGATCGTTCGTTTTTGACTTGTTGGAGCCTGATACTCCCAACGTGATAACTGATGCGGCCTATCAGGCCGGAGATATGGTCGTGGGTTGGCTAGATAAATTCATGTTGGTTGGAAAGAATGTCGCAGTCGGATTGCTCTTTCTGGCGACCTTTGGAGCGATGTCGTCTTACATGGTGGTGCTAGGAGTATGGCGGGTTATTGTGAATATTGAATGGTACAGAAGACGTCGCAGTAGGACCCCGCGTTAGGTTTCTTTGTTGCTATCGTTATAATCTTCCTCAAGCGAGGCCCATGATTCTCGGAGTAGAGAATTATGAGTGTCTTTCAATCTGGATTAATGTCGATCTTCAGTGCTATTGTCGCCATGGCCACCAATTTCCGACGCCTCATGATGTTTGATGAGGCCCTTCTCATAAAGAGAGCTCGTCATGGGCGGTAGCCATAGCGTGACGGCGATGAGGCCAGTTATCGCCATTGTGATCGTATAAGGTAATGCCATTAACACCATTCTTCCATAAGACAGTTGTATTAATGGTGCAATAGCGGAGGTGAGTAGGAATAAGAAAGCAGCCTGACCATTAGGTGTTGCCACGCTTGGAATGTTGGTGCCAGTATTGACCGCAACGGCTAAGAGGTCAAATTGGTCTCTGGTAATTATGCCTTCGCTTAATGCTTTAGCTAGCTCATTGATATAAACGGTCGCCACGAAAACGTTATCACTGATTGCTGAGAGTAAGCCATTAGCAACATAAAATAACCCGATTTGTTCCACACCGTCTAAAGCAAGCCCATAATGAATGATTCCGGAGAAGAGATTTTGATCTTGAATAACGGCGACAATGGCAAAGAACACTACTAACAGGGCGGTAAACGGTAGTGCTTCCGTGAATGCATAACCGATATCGTGCTCTTTAATCACCCCATTGAAAGCGGTAATAAAAATAATCACGGACAGTCCGATAATACCTACCTCGGCTAAATGGAGACCTAGGGCCACAATCAGCCATATTCCAGCTATACCTTGAATGACCAATTTTCCTTTGTCTTGAGGCGTTCTCTTCGCTTCCTCTTGGTTATCAAACTCGATGAGTACGTTTAGAACTTCACGAGGAATTTTAGCGCCGTATCCGAGAATTTTGAATTTTTCAACCAACACGCACGTTATAAGTCCTACGACAAGCACTGGAAGTGTCACTGGAGCCATTCGGACAAAAAATTCAATGAATTCCCAGCTAGCTCGTTCAGCAATTAACAGGTTTTGTGGTTCACCTACGATCGTACATACACCCCCTAGAGCTGTACCAACCGCACCATGCATCATGAGGCTTCTCAGAAAGGCTTTGAACTGCTCTAATTTTTCTCTATTAATCTCTTGGATGCCTGTGTCGTCAGCGATGTCATCAGCATCATTGAGCGATTTTCCGGATGCGACCTTATGGTAAATACCATAAAATCCAACAGCTACGGCAATGATCACCGCTGTAACGGTTAATGCGTCTAGAAATGCAGATAGAAATGCCGCCATAAGAGAAAATATGAGGGATAAGATAATCTTGGATCTAACGTTTATAAGTACTTTCGTGAAAAGGAGCAGGAGCAAGCCTTTCATGAAGTAAATTCCGGCAACCATAAACATCAGCAGTAAAATAACCGGAAAATTCAGGACTATCTCGTGATAGACCGTGGTTGGGGATGTCATCCCAATTGCTACGGCCTCGATTGCAAGCAAGCCGCCAGGCGCTAAGGGATAAGCTTTAAGTGCCATGGCCAGCGTGAAAATAAACTGCACAATAAGAATCCACCCCGTAATGAAAGGCCCTACAGTGTGGAAAAGTATAGGATTTACGATCAAAAATAAAATGATCGTGGTCTTGTACCAGTTAGGAGTCCCATTAAGGAAGTTGGTCAAGTAAACTGACCGGCTTGCATTCGAGGATGTCACAGATTTGTCTCCTAGTTTAAGTCTTCTTAAGCTGTTACTTATGTGAAGACCACAGGTCGTTTGAATTACGCCAGATTCTAGCATGGTTAACTTCATTGCTAACTAAAACCAACATTGTGTGCCCGAGATTAAAGTGCCAGATCACTAATTTCGTTGTTAAAATTAGATGATACATGGATATTAAAATCGCAAAGTATAATCAATCAAAAATTAGTCAGGGCTCCGAATCATGAGAAAAGTAGTTGTGACCCGTGAAGTCTTTAAAGAAACCATTGATTTTCTGGAAGCTCACTTTGATGTTTTATCTAATCAAGAGGATCGTTTGCTCGGTCGTGAAGAACTTTTGTGTCGCATATCAGATGCAGAGGGCATTCAAACAGCTGGTAGCGATCAAGTAGATGATGAGTTTTTGGACGCCGCACCAAAGCTTAGAATAGTCGCAAATACGGCGGTTGGCTACAACAACATAGATGTGCAAGCATGCTCGCAGCGAGGGGTTATTGTAACCAACACACCAGGTGTCCTTGACGAGTGTGTTGCGGATTACGCCTTCGGTTTGATGATTGCGGCTTGCCGGCGAATTGGCGAGAGTGAGCGTTATCTTAGATCGAGGCAATGGAAGGCGATGTATTTGAAGCAGATGCTAGGTCTCGATATAAACGGAGCCACGCTTGGTTTGGTTGGCTTTGGTCGTATTGGTCAAGCAATTGCTAAAAGGGCTAATGGATTTGGAATGCGAGTGCTTTATCACACTCGATCGCGTGTTAGCGAATCAGTGGAGAGAAATCTTAACGCAGCACACGTGAACAAGCCTCAGCTGCTTCAAGAGTCAGATGTCGTGATGTTGATATTACCTTATGCTAAGGAGACCCACCACATCATTGGTGAGCAAGAGTTATCTCAGATGAAGTCAAAATCCGTGTTGGTTAACATTGCCAGAGGTGGTATCGTTGACGATAGAGCTTTAATTAAAGCTCTGAAAGAAAAAACTATCTTTGCAGCTGGATTGGATGTATACGAGGGAGAGCCACAATTGGATCCTGAATTTTTAAAACTTGAAAATGTAGTCTTGTCGCCTCACATTGGGAGCGCCTCTGAACCTACTAGACGGGCGATGGCTATGGCAGCAGCGAGAAATTTAGTTGCTGTTCTTGCGAATAGCGAAAAACCCATAAACTTAGTTCGTCCAAATTGACTATTAAGCGTCAAACAAGCATCAAAATATACAGTCAGATTTTGTATACAGACATTCACCATAAGTTATATTAATTACGAATATGAATCAATTTTTTAGACTTGGGCTTCATGACGTAGCGAAAAGATTGCGTAACGGTAAGCTTAAGCCATCGGTCTACATCAAAAGCCTGCTGGATCGTATCAATGAGCTTGAGGGTGCTGTGCAGGCTTGGCAATGGCTGGATCGTGATCGAGCTATGGCGGTTGCCAAAAAAGCTGATACATCGGCAGCAGCACTCCGAGCTGCACATCCTTTGTATGGAATCCCAATTGGCGTGAAAGATAATATATACACAGCGGGTATTCCTACGGAAATGGGTTGTTGCCTATATCAAAATTATGTTCCTGATAAATCTGCTGATATAGTTACCCGTATCGAAAAATCTGGAGCATTTGTATTCGGAAAAACGGTTACCACGGAGGCTGCGTTTATGATGCCATCCAAAACTCGTAATCCGTGGAATTTCCAACATACACCAGGCGGTTCTTCGAGCGGCTCAGCTGCGGCGGTCGCTGCAGGGTTTGTCCCCGGAGCCATAGGAACGCAAACTAATGGATCAGTCATACGACCGGCGGCTTATTGCGGCATTATTGGATATAAAATGACTCGCGGATTAATCGGAGTCGATGGGATCATGCCTTTTTCACCAATGTTCGATCAACCTGGAGTGTTCGCCAGAAGTGTTGCTGATTCGGCATTATTAGCTTCTAGTTTTGCTGGACCTCGTTCGGGTATTTCACCAAATGCAGCGCCATTAAAAAATGCGCCCAGACTGGCTGCGGTCAGATCCCCGTCTTGGTATCTTGCTGGCCGTGAAGCGCGAATTCAATTCGAGGCAGATATTTCACGGCTACGAAGTGCAGGAGCATCCATAGACGTAATTGAGCTCCCAGGTGACTTTGATCGCGCCCATAAGGTGCACCGTACTATTATGCTTTACGAGGCTGCACGTGTTTCTCGAGCGATCAGAGACGAATTTCGAGGCTATTTCTCTGACTTTCTCATTCACGCGCTTGAAGAGGGAGATCGCGTTACGGAAACTCAGTTTAGGGATGCGGTGAAGAAGAAAAATGCACTTCAAAACAGTTTTGCTTCCTTCATGGATCGCGGCTATTCCGCGGTGATCACACCTCCCACGACTGGAGAAGCGCCTAATTCACTGCACGTAACGGGCGATCCGAGCTTTTGTTCAATATGGACTTTAATTGGTGCTCCTGCGATTACTATTCCAACGGGATTAGGTCCTCGCGGGCTGCCTTTAGGATTGCAAATAATTAGTGCGGTTGATGAGGATAACTATTTATTAGCCACCGCTGCGTGGTGTGAGCGACACTCTCCATTCAAAGGGCTAACCAGTTAGGGCGGTTCGAATCAAACTTTATCTTGAGCGCATGGTCTAGAAGTATCGCGTGTTGTTGAGGAGATTTCTCCTGTCGTCCTATGAATCGAGAGCCGGAACACTACCAACAAGATTTATTTGAATTAATTGCCTCTTGTTTGAGCGAAGAGCGGTACCATCTTCTTAGACGGCTGCAGCAGATTACCAATAAATCGTGGAGACGAGACCTTCAGCTAGTTGAACTTAGCAAGTTACGCTCGAAAATAAATATATCGGTCGATAAGGTCTCTGCTAGGCGCAGCAGAGTGCCAAAGATCGCTTTTCAAGCCGATCTTCCTGTGGTGTCCGCTAGAGACGAAATCAAACGTCATATTGATGAGCATCAGGTCATTATTTTATGTGGTGAGACCGGCTCAGGTAAAACCACACAGTTACCCAAAATGTTACTCGAAATGGGGAGAGGTGCGTGCGGCCAGATTGCACACACTCAGCCTAGACGCATAGCTGCGCGATCAGTCGCTAATCGTATAGCAAAAGAGCTAAATTCCAAGATTGGTGACCTTATTGGCTATCAGGTTCGTTTTTCAGATCGATCAAGTAAAGAAAACCTCATTAAGGTTATGACTGACGGTATTTTATTGGCAGAGACTCAAACTGATCGTTACTTGACGCGCTACGATACGATAATTATTGATGAGGCTCACGAGAGGAATCTCAATGTTGATTTTCTATTCGGATATTTAAAGCGCGTACTAAAGCAAAGGCCTGACCTTAAATTGATTATCACTTCAGCAACTATCGATGCGAAAAAGTTTTCTTCGCACTTCGATCAAGCTCCAGTCATTGAGGTGTCAGGTCGTTTATACCCAGTAGAAATACGATACCAACCACCTGGGAACGAGGATACATCAGATGATGCTGAGCGTATAAATGAGGCAATTTCTAACGTGCTGACTGAAATTGCTGCTGAACCAATGAGCGGCGATGTACTTGTTTTTTTACCAGGTGAACGTGAGATAAAACAATCTCTAGACTGGGTGAGTAAGAGGTTTCTGTCGAGCTCTCGTTGTTCCTCGTGGGAGGTGTTACCACTCTATTCTCGATTAGCTCTTCAAGAGCAGAATAAAGTTTTTATAACATCTGGTTGTCGAAGAGTGATTCTGGCCACTAATATCGCTGAAACATCATTGACAATCCCCAATATCCAATTCGTCATTGATACGGGTCAAGCTCGAGTAAAGCGGTATAGCTATCGAAATAAAGTTGATATGTTGCAAGTAGAAAAAGTGTCTCAGGCCTCCGCTAATCAGCGCGCCGGGAGAGGCGGGAGAGTGATGGGTGGTGTTTGTATAAGATTATATTCTCAGGAGGATTTCGAACAGCGGGATATTCATCAAGAACCCGAAATTTTAAGATCTTCTTTAGCTACTGTGATATTGCGGATGTCGGCTCTTGGCCTTGATGAGCCCGAAAAATTTCCTTTCATTGACCCACCAATACCTCGCGCCTTGGCTGATGGATATCAATTGCTTGAGGAGCTTGGAGCACTTGATCGAGGAAGACGTTTGACGTCGGTCGGAAAAAAATTATCACGAATTCCCGTTGATCCACGAGTTGCACGGATGATTCTAGCGAGCACCGAACTCGGTTGTTTAGATGAGGTGCTCAAATTAGCTGCAGCGCTATCTGTTCAAGATCCAAGAGAGAGGGAGCATACTGAGCGATATGAGGATGCATCTAAAAACGGTAAAGAGATTAAGTCCGACTTATTGTCCTTGCTATCAGTTTGGTCTTGGTTTCAAGGCATATTCGAAAAGAAACCAGGCAAAAGACAGTTGAAAGAACTTTGTATGCGCCAACACGTGTCGCTGGTAAGGATGTTCGAGTGGCGAGAGTTATATCATCAGCTCAAGTCAATGGCGATTGAAATGGGATTAAAGGTAAACGAACATTCGGGGCGTGGGGTTGATATTCATAGATCTTTGTTGACAGGATTTTTGGGAAACATTGGCTTTCGCAGTGAAGAAAAGGGTATATATTATGGCGCGCGCGGTATTAAATTCTATATACATCCTGGATCTGGATTGAGAAACGCTAAGCCCAAGTGGATATTAGCTTCAGAGTTAGTGGAGACATCGCGACTTTATGCTAGAGGTGTTGCGGAAATTGATGTCGACTGGATCGAGCCTGTAGCTAAGCACTTGACTCATTCCACTTATCATGACCCAAGATGGTCAAAGGCTGGTGGGAATGTTGTAGCGACGGAGCGAGTAACTCTATATGGTCTAGTCATCATTCCGAAACGCCAAGTTAATTATGGACCTATTAATATAAGTGAGGCACGGAATATCTTTATTCATAATGCTTTAGTTCAGGGGGCAGTTAAAAAAATGCCTCCATTTCTAAAGCACAATATGGATTTAGTTACTTCCCTAGAGAGCGTTGAGACGAGGTCGAGACGTTACGACCTCTTGGTCGATGATTCCGTAATTTTTTCTTTTTTCGATGAAAAAATTCCTGAGGATGTTTGTGATTGGATCGCTTTTGAGAAATGGCGTCGGGAGATTGAAAAGCAAAACTCAAGATTTTTATTTCTAACTAAATCACTTTTAGTTAGGAAAGAAATTGAGCCTGAAGCCTTCGATTTGTATCCTGATGCCGTCACCATGAATGGTTGTGAGTTCAAGCTCGATTATCGTTTTGAGCCTGGACATATTTTAGATGGGGTAACCCTCAAAACCCCAATTGGACTTCTTAATAAAATTGATCAAGTGAAGACTGAGTGGTTGGTGCCTGGTTTAATTAGGGATAAAGTCGCCCAAATCGTAAAACAGTTGCCAAAGTCCATTAGAAAAAAGATCTTTCCGATATCTGAGTTTGTAGACGAGATCGTAGGAAACCTTCAGCCTAAAGATAAATCTTTGTATGATTTAATCATAAAGCTAATCAATGAGCGTTATGGTGAGGGAATAACGCGAGAGATTTTTCAGGATCGTAATTTACCGATTTATTTACGAATGAACTATTCGGTGATCGATGACTTTGGAGTGGAAGTTGAGGCTGATCGAGATGTGGCAGAGCTGCAAAAAAAACTGGGAGTCAAGGCGGCGGAGACATTTAGCTCCCAGACTGCAGGCGATTTTAAAAAAACTGGATTGACGACGTGGAATTTTGGTGAACTTCCGAAAATATTTGAGATGTCACATCGGGGCAAAAAGGTCGTCGGATTCCCATGCCTCAAAGATGAGAAAGATTCTGTTGCAATGCTTCTTGCGGACACCGAAATGGAGGCAGAGTCAGTAACGGCTGATGGTCTCAAAAGATTATTTATATTATCCATGAGAGAGCAATTTAAATTCATTGCAAAAAAATGGATAGATTTACCTAAATCAGCACTTCAATACGCTGCACTACTGAACGATCAAGCTGTATCTCTTGGGCAGTTCTCAGTTAAAAAAAAGTTAGGCGAAGAGCTTTTGATGGCTACTAGTGCGCAGGCGCTTCTATGCGGCGATACTTTGATTCGAACCGAGGATGAATTTAATAATGCCGTAAAAATGGCTAAACCGAGGGTTGTGGCAGTTGCAGGTCAAATTAATCGAGTTATAAATGATATTCTCGAGTCATATTCTAAAGTGCGTGGAAAACTTCGTTCTAGTGGCAGTCAGTCAGCTCATCCGTTAAATGAAAATATTAATGCTCATCTTTTTTCACTTCTGACGCCAGATTTTATTTCGAGTACGTCTTATACGTATCTTGAACAGTTCCCGCGTTATCTAGAGGCGGTTTCTAGTCGTATTGAAAAATTCAGGTCTGATCCAAAGCGCGATGCATCGTGGCAAGAGCAAATAACGATATTTGAGAATCAGATAGATAAATCAATTGAACTTAGCGTAAGTTCTAAGCAAAGGGACAAACTAATGGAGATTCGCTGGTCCATTGAGGAGTTACGAGTTTCTTTGTGGGCGCAACAACTGAAGACCCTTTACCCGATTTCGTTTAAGCGAATAGAACGAGCTTTATCTGAAGTATTACTAAATGTTTGAATTGGTTGTGCGTCAATTTTGTCATTGGCGACTTATTTAGTTTGTGTGTAACTAGTAAATTGATATCCGAGATTAATGATGACAGAGAACAAAATGTCTAAGCTTCTTCTTAAGTGGTTTGCTTGTACTTTATTTATCCTCTTTAGCTCTGCATGGGCAACTGATTTTATTGTGCTCGGAGATATGCCTTACGGCAATCAAGCGGAAGTTGAGGAACAATATCGAAAGTTAATCGGAAGTATTAACGAGGAGAGCCCTAATTTTGTAATCCATTTGGGTGATATTAAAAGTGGCTCCACGCTCTGCTCTGATGAATTCTATATGCGTCAAAAAGAACTTTTTTCGATTTTTACCGCTCCCTTTTTGTATACCCCCGGAGATAACGAGTGGACCGACTGTCACCGGACTAACAATGGGAGCTACGCTCCATTGGATCGGCTTAAAAAGCTGAGGGAAGTCGTTTTTGATGAAAGTTACTTTCAGCAGAATGCGCGTCTTGGAGTGCAAAGCCAGGGCATCTTGATGAGTGAGTTTTCAGAATATATAGAGAATCAAATGTGGATTTTTTCAGAAACATTATTTTTGTTAGTTCATGTGGTTGGCAGTAACAATAATATGGATTCTGGTAGCCTTTCCGGAGAACGTGAATTTTTGCTTAGAGAAAGAGCCAACAAACAGTGGATTAATAGGGCATTCGACCTCCTTCAGGAAGACCGGATACGCGATCTTGTAGTCGTTTTCCATGGCGATCCTTTTATTGATTGGATGATGCCTCAACCATCTTTAATATATCCAGGATTTTCAGAGACAATCGAGGCCACTCTATTCGCATTAGCCAATAAAACGGATAAGAATATTCTCCTTATCAACGGAGATACCCATCAGTATCAGTGGGATCATCCATTCTACGGCGCTGGACACACCCGCGGTAACGTATCTCGTTTGGTCGTTCCAGGGGCTAGAGATATGCGGGCGATAAAGATTGGTATTCAGAGACGGAGTGAAAATTACTACAGCCTAACTGTGATTGAATAAGGACATCTCGAGTGGGACTTTTGGCGGCTCGCTGTGCGATACGGTTTTAGCTTTAATTACATAACTTTTTTAACAAGATTTAATCAGTTGCACTTACCTTTGCATTTGATAACTCTTTGTGCGCAGTTGATCTCGTCAAAACTTTGTTTTGCGGAAAAGCTGTAATTGCTTCCGGAATGAAAAGCGCCAGCTCCGTTACATTGTAGGCGTTTAGTAGCAAAAATCGGAGCGGATAGCCATCGCACGTTTGCGCACCCCGGACTTCCCGTACCAAATTGGATTCCTAATTGATAGGTTCCACAGAACCCGGACCGATGTATGACATCCCCTTCAATTTTCCATTGACCATCATCGAGCAACCAAGCCCTTGTAGTCCCGAAATTGAAGTCCATTCGTGCTGCTTGCGTTCCTCCCAGATCACTCGATAGTCGACCCTCCGACGATAAAACACGTACTTCTTCTCCTGCGAGTGCAGAGTTGATCGCAATCATTAATACAATTGATAAACAGAACCGTAATGTCATATATGTCATCCAGCCAATCTATCATGAATAAAAAATGCTGACCAGTTAGCATGCGAACTGCTTTAAAAATGTGCTAATTCCTGAAGTGCAGTCCCCTCGTTACTGTTGTGGCCCAAACTGAGATTTTATTCCTGTTTTTTTAGGTTGAAGCTTATAATATGTGCATACGTTATCCGATGAACAACAAACAGGGGCTTTAGTGCACAGTATTCGGCTTATAATCTGCGTATTTGTTTCGATTTTGCTTATCAGCAGCTGTGGCACTAAAGAGATGATGACAAAATCAGCACTTGGGTGTCCCATGCGAGATTTAGAAATCATCCCTAGTGACTTCGAGCGTGCAGGTTCGCGGACTAATTGGTGCGCCAAATGCGAGGGGAAAACTTTTTGGTGTACTACAAATGCTGCAAGGTCAAAGTTGACTTGTCGAGAGGTTGTAGCAGGTCGTGCGCCGTGCTTGATTCGATAGCATAAATTTTTCGGATAATTAATTTATGAACTTCCGTTTTGCATGTGCTCCACTAGGAGATCGAGGTCTCATTATTAAGCTAACTCGTGATGATGCAGGTGATGATCTTTCAACTTCTGGGCTGATTGCAGATCAAATTCGAGCGAGTAATGTTAAAGGTGTCACCGATATCGTTCCAGCTTTTAATCAGCTAGCGGTCCATTATGACCCCACGCAGTGGACATCTTCGTCGCTTGAGTCTCCATACGAAGAGATCGTACGATTTTTAAATCATAAACTAACTGGTATTGAATTTGTCTTGGAGCCCACTGATCGTAAAGTCATGTGTATACCCGTATGCTATGACGAAAAAGTAGGGCTAGATCTTCTTGAGTTATCATCATATTTGAACACTTCGACCAGCGATTTAATAAACTTACATCAGTCAAATATCTATACTGTGGGTGCAATTGGATTTGCTCCTGGATTTGCCTACTTAGAAGGCTTAGATGCTTCGCTTGTTGTGCCCCGAAGGAGCGAACCACGCACACGTGTTCCAGCGGGTAGTGTTGCTATCGCAGGTGGGTATACAGGGATTTATCCGTCCGTATTGCCGGGTGGGTGGTATATATTAGGACGCACGTACGCTAGTCTTTTTCGAACAGAGGAAAGTTTCGGGGCACTTTTAAGAGTTGGAGATCATGTCCGATTTGAGCCGATTTCAATTGAGGAATTGGATGCCCAACGGGGACTGGAAAACAAAAAATGACTGCTATTCAATCTGTGCTAATTGAGATTTTGAGTCCTGGATTGCTAACCACTATCCAGGATAAAGGACGTGCGGGCTGGCAGCACCACGGAGTTTCCGTTTCTGGTGCAGCTGATTTGAATTCTATGCAGGTTGCGAATGTGCTGGTGGGAAATGATCGTGATGCACCAATCATTGAGTTTGCCATGTTAGCGCCAACCTTATCTTTTTCAAGAGATTGTGTAATTGCTAGTACTGGTGCGAATTTTTCATTAACGGTCGATGATTTCCCCCTACCGCATGGTCGACCAGTCAAAATTTTCGCGGGAAGTATTCTGAAGGGCGGACATTCATCTAGGGGTGCTTACGGTTACTTGAGTGTTTCCGGAATTATTTGTGTTGATAAGGTTATGGGGAGTGTTGCTACCGATACGGGTAGCCATTTTGGAGGCTTTTCAGGCAGACAACTCAAAGTCAAAGATACGGTAGTGATCCGTCAATATTCCAAATCTTTGACGCCTTTCCAGAATATTACGTCGGGCAGTGCATTGCCTTTTGTTTCGACAAGTTGGGGAGTAAAAGATTTATTCCTCGCTGAAACTCCTGAGGAGACATTGCTTCGATTTATTCCCACAAAAAGATGGAGTGAATTGTCTGATCAAAGCCGTAAAATATTTTTGTCAAATGCTTACCGAGTTACTACTCAGTCGAATCGAATGGGAATTCGATTATTAGGAAAAAAAATCGAGACAGAGCAGCTTGAGTCACAGCCTTCGGAGCCCGTGGTGATGGGTACGATACAGGTTCCACCCAGCGGACAGCCTATCATTTTGTCAGTGGATCGGCAGACAATTGGCGGATATCCATCTCTCGGTGTTGTCATCTCAACAGATCGTATGAATTTAGTTCAAGTTCCACCAGGGAATAGTTTTCGCTTTACTGAGACGTCTCTAGCTGACGCCCAAATAGCTCTGATTCGGGAAAATAATGCCATGGAAGAATTGGTTCGCACTATCGAAAATCGTATCGGAGAGCTAAGTTAAAAATGTTCAAAGTTGACTTGAATTGTGATCTTGGTGAGTATCGATCCGTTTCAGAAGAGCGCAAAGAAATTGAGGTAATGCCGCTTATAAGCTCGACTAACATTGCATGCGGATTACATGCTGGAGACGACCGATCTATTCGAAAAACTATGCGTAGGGCCTTCGAATTTGGTGTCGGAATTGGATCTCATCCATCGTTCCCAGATCGAGATAATTTTGGTCGAAAGGCTATGGTTTTACCAGAAGTCAAGTTAAGAGATGTTGTATGCCGTCAGATTACAGAATTTATCAATCACGCTAGTGCTTGTGGGGTGGCTATGACTCACGTGAAAGCGCATGGCGCCTTGTACAATATGGCTGCAGTTGATCTAAGGTTAGCTACGGTTATTTGTGAGACTATTGCTGGCCTTGACTCCGATATGCTTGTTTTTGGACTCGCTAATTCACGCTGGGTTAAGGCGGCCGAAGTAACAGGTTTGCAAATTGTGGAGGAGGTGTTCTCAGATCGACGCTATCTCTCTGGATCTGAGCTGGTTCCACGGGTGGATCAGAGCGCATTGATAACGGATGTTTCTGAGGCGGAACAACAAGTGCTCAAAATGGTTCATCAAAATCTAGTCACAAGTATAGACGGTGTTGATCATCACTTGGTACCCGGTACTGTTTGCATTCATGGTGATAGTCCTGAGGCTTATCATATCGCGGTAAAACTGCGATCATCTTTTGAACGGCACGGGGTAAAGGTTATGCCCCCTTAACGTTCTGATCATCGAACTGGCCGACTATTACTATTTTTTTGACCCATTAGCTGTATGGTTGCTACCCCGATGATTAATGAACGCGAATGTCATTCTGAATGTAGCTTGTTTTGTAGTTTCGCCTGCGAAGTTGTCCGTAAACCTAAACCCATACTTATGAGACGATAACTCCACCTTTTCATTCCAGTACAATATCAAAATTAGTTTTAAGTGACCCTATAAAAGTCGCTTAAATGAGCAGTGTGACTTTTTAGATAGAATGCTTTTGGTGTGTGAGTTATGAACATTGGTTTGGTAATCATAGGTGATGAAATTCTTTCAGGAAGAAGGAAAGATAGGCATCTTGAAAAGTCGATTGACATCTCACACGCGCGTGGATTAAAGATTGAGTGGGTTAATTATTTGCCGGATAGTCCTGAGCTTTTGCGGAAGACATTTGAACGCACCTTAGGCTCTGAGGATACTGTTTTTAGTTTTGGTGGCATTGGCGCAACGCCTGATGACTATACCAGACAGTCCGTAGCGGATGCTCTCGGATTAGATATTGTTGTTCATCCTGAGGCTAAGCAAGAGATAGAAAATCAGTTTGGTGTGGATGCGTATCCCAATCGAATAAAAATGGGTATGTTTCCAGAGGGCTCAAGAATAATTCCTAATGAGTTTAATCGGATACCTGGTTTTAGTATTCAGCACCATCATTTTTTGCCGGGATTTCCGTCCATGGCCTGGGCCATGATGGAGTGGGTATTAGATAACGAGTATGCCGTTCATCATGTGGTGGATCGGGATATCGAACGATCCATACTTATTTTAGATGTGCCGGAGAGTACTTTGATTCCATTGATGGACGCGTGTCTGGATAAGTATCCCGGATGTAAGGTGTTCAGCCTACCTACACTGACCGCCGAGCGACTTCGTCGAGTCGAGTTGGGGGTTAAGGGAAGGCAAGAAGTTGTAGATGAGGCGTTTATATGTCTTCAAAAAATGGTTAATCGGCTTGATTGTGAGTGGAGCGAGCTGCCACCCCGGCTGTAACATTATTTTCTTTGCGGCGCATGTTCCTTATCGACCAGTTCTCAACCGCCCAAGCCATAATGTCGTTCGTATTTTCGGTTTGAAGTTCGCGTGGAGGTTCTTGAGACAAAAAATTTAATGCGTCAAACAATGTTGAACTCGCCAAATTTGAATCTACTGATTTAGCTTTGTTCTGTTTTGACAGTTTTTGACCCTCTTTATTTCTTGCTAGTGGTAAGTGTAGGAACTTAGGGTTGCATTGCCCCATTATATTTTTAATCTTGGCCTGTCTCAGACTTGAGAGCAGTAAGTCCTCACCCCTAACGACATGGTTAATGCCACAGTGATAATCATCCACAATACTTGCTAAGTGGTAAGAGAGCGTGCCGTCTGGTCTAAAAAGAACGAAATCACCAGAAGATTTGTATAAATCGTCAGTGATCAATCCCAAGCGAGCATCATCTATAGATACTGGACACGGTTGAGGTAGATTAATCCGATAACTTCTTATAATCTTATTTTTTGTTGTATGAGTCTTGCAAAATCCACTATAAATCCATTCGTCGCCTATAAGAGCGGAATGTTCACGAATTTTTTTTCGACTGCAAGCGCATGGATATACATCGAGCTCTGTTACAAATTTATGTCGCCAACCGTCGTAGAGCGATCTTTGTTTACTTTGATAGATTGGTTCCCCATCCCAATGAAGTGAGTAGCTATCTAAGGTATTAAGAATGAGCGAATCCGCTCCCTTTACGTTCCGCTCTTGATCTAGATCATCAAGACGGACGACCCATTTCCCTTTCTTAGATCTAGCATCACAGTAGCTTCCTACTGCAGTGACAAGTGATCCAAAATGAAGTGGGCCAGACGGAGTTGGCGCGAAACGTCCGACATACATTTTTATGAATTATTGGCCTTGTGTACGTATGGAGCGCACAGAAATTAAAAGAAAGACGAAGAGGAGTAAAGACAAAATCAACTCCCCGACTGCCATTAATTGGTGTGAGCCGAATTCCGCGTATGAGCGGACTACTCCTTCTATAAAGTACGGAAATACTAAAAGTACTGCATACTGATAGGCGCCCAGCGTATTCCGTAAAATTCCTATTAAAGGAAGGATAATTGGGACACTCTTGAGAATTAACCAAGAGCCAGCCGGATTTAATGGTGCGACATACCCTTCCCAAGCTAGGCACCATAGACTTAGCATGATTAGCCCGGAACTTGAAAATAATTGATGAGTACGCATTAATGTAACGAGTTGGCAGTTTAGGAGTTTAGTTTAAGGGCAATTGTGGCAAGGCGTTTGCCTTGCGCGATACAAAGGGATTTTTCTTCCGCTGAGATCGGTAGCTTACCCTCTTGGCCAGCGAAATGGCTCGAGCCATAAGGCGTTCCACCGGTCATTGTTGTGTGTAACTCATGTTCTGAATATGGAATTCCAGTGACCACCATTCCAAGATGGATTAAAGGAAACATCATCGTTGCTAACGTAATCTCTTGGCCGCCATGCATCGACGATGCTGAAGTGAACACCGTTGCTGGTTTTCCAATAAGTTCCCCAGCGTGCCATATGGTTCCTAATTGATCTATGAAATATTTCATGGCGGAGGACATATTCCCAAAACGGGTTGGGCTGCCAAGCGCCAGCCCAATACAATCACGTAAATCATCAATTTCTACGTAAGGTGCACCCGCATCGGGGATGGTTGCTTCAGTCTGTTCGGTATTTGCAGATACAGACGGTACGGTCCTCACGCGGGCGCTGACACCAGGTACCATCTCGATTCCTCTTGCGACGAGTTTCGCCATTTGTTGAACGCTGCCGTTCCGGGAGTAATACAACACGAGTATTTCTGACATTATGAGATAGATTGTTTCTTAATTAGTTTTATCACGTACCTTCGCGATAATTTCCTCTAGGATTCTGTCGCTATCGATTGATGAGGTTTCGCCAGTCAGTCGATCTGTCCATTCAAGCTTTCCATCGTTAATTCCTCGTTCCCCCACGGTTAATCGACAGGGTATTCCGATTAACTCCAGGTCTGCAAACATAACGCCAGGTCTTTCTCCTCGGTCATCAAGCAGAACCTCTACTCCAGCTTTCATAAGATTTGTTTCGAGATTATCGCAAAAATTTCTAACTAATTCGCTTTTTTTATAGCCGATAGCTGCGATTGCTAAGCTAAATGGTGCAATAGATTGCGGCCAGATAATTCCTTTATCATCATGACCTTGTTCTATAGCTGCCGCGATAATTCTTGATACGCCTATACCGTAACATCCCATCTCGGTGGGCTTGCTTTTTCCATCTTTGTCGAGATATTGACATTTAAGGAGCTTCGAGTATTTGGTCCTAAGTTGAAAAATATGACCAACTTCGATTCCTCTGCAGATTTCTAGAGTTCCTTTCCCATCTGGACTTAGATCTCCCGACACTACATTTCGGATATCTGCAATCTCTATTTCGTTTTTTATGTCTCTGTCGAAGTTGATGCCAGTTAGATGATGGTCTCGCTCATTAGCGCCGCAAGCAAAATTTGACATGAGTTGAGCTGAACGATCGCTGATGATTCGGATATTTGAATCAATATTCATTGGGCCAATAAAGCCAATTGAGCATCCCAAGTGGTTCTGAACTTCCTCATCCGTGGCGAAACGAAATTGTTTCATACCCTCAAGTTTCGTTAATTTAATCTCATTGAGTTGGTGGTCTCCTCTCAGGAGAATTAATACAAATTGGTCATTCGCTATTAAGGCTAAAGTTTTTAATATATTGGATGTAGGAATACTAAGCTGTTTCGCTACGTCGTCACACTTTGCTGCATTAGGTGTCGCTATTTTTTTAACTGATTCCATCTGCTGAAGCTGAATATTCTTTGGCGCAATAGCTTCGGCGAGTTCGATGTTTGCGGCATAATCGGAGTCAGGACAGTATGCAATGGCATCTTCCCCTGATTCAGCAAGGACATGGAACTCATGAGATCCGGTTCCACCAATTGCACCAGTGTCCGCTGCAACTGAACGATATTTAAGTCCGAGACGTTCGAAAATGCGACAGTATGTATCAAACATGTTTTGATATTCTCGTTCGAGATCAGAAAAATCTGTGTGAAATGAATATGCGTCCTTCATCAGAAACTCTCGCGCACGCATGACTCCGAACCGAGGACGAATTTCATCCCTAAATTTTGTTTGAATTTGGTAAAGGTTGATTGGGAGTTGACGATAGGACTTGATGTCTTGTCGTGCAATGTCCGTGATGACTTCTTCATGAGTAGGACCGAAGCAAAATTCGCGATCATGACGATCCTTAATCTTCAGCATTTGCTCGCCAAACATTTCCCAACGACCGGATTCTGCCCAAAGTTCAGCCGGTTGAATAGCGGGCATAAGTACCTCGAGCCCACCCGCTCGGTCCATTTCTTCTCGAACGATATTCTCTACCTTTCTAAGAACCCGAAATCCTAATGGAAGCCATGAATATAACCCTCCTCCTAGTTTTTTGATGAGCCCGGCTCTAAGCATCAATCGATGTGAGGAAAGCTCGGCTTCGGTTGGGGCTTCCCGCAGCGTATTTAAAAAGAATTGAGTCAAGCGCATTTTTAGACAATCATATCTACAGGAAAGTCTTATTCTATCCCGATGGAAAAAAGTTAGGTGACTAAGTGACCCGTAGAATAACGCATTACTTATATGTGCTCATATCAATATGTTGAGAAAATTAAACTTATTTCGTAAGTCACTTACCGAGTCTGAGGTGGAAGTTAGTGAATCTCGAGGTGTTCGGAGTCTATACCTCGGAAGTCGTACCGTGCAAAGTTCTATGAGTTTGGCTGATCCTTACCATCTTGTTCTTGACTACACGAAAGCGATGATGTCATTTCTGCTATTTCATGATCGAGTTAGGTCGGTGGCTTGTATCGGTTTGGGTGGCGGTTCAATACCGAAATTTATTTGGAAGATGCTTCCCGAGATCAATATTTGTGTAGTAGAGAGCTCTCAGCAAGTGATCAATGTGGCCCGACAGTACTTTTTCATTCCCGATGACGACGCGAGGTTGTCGGTGATACATTCAGATGGTACAAGCTGGATTGATTCCGCTGGAAAATATGATGTCATTATGCTCGATGCTTTTGATGGATCTGGGGTGCCCGGAGGCTTTACTGATGACGAGTTTATTCGCAAAATAAAGACACACCTTAACTATCAGGGTATTTACATGCAAAATTTCTGGTCAAATGATCCGCAGCTTAAGTCTAGGATTAATCAAATCGAGACGGCTTTTGATCAAATAGCGCTAATCCCGACGCCTAAGGGTGGCAATATAGTAGCACTCGCTTTTTGTAAGACCCCATCGAGCGCTCATGTTGCTAGGATCACAAAATTATCTAGGGATTTGAGGCGATCCTTAAATCTAGATTTTGATGATATGGTCCAGCGCATGCGGTCTCTTCAGTCGTCGCAAACTAAAAAATTGTTTATTTGATGACCTAGATCAGGCATAAGTATGTAAAAATACAAATATTAGTGGATTTGACGGGGGTTTTGATCGTGATTGATCGAGATGGTTACCGTCCGAATGTGGGTATTATTATCTGCAATAAACGTAATGAGGTTTTTTGGGGTAAGCGCGTGCGGGAATATGCTTGGCAATTTCCGCAAGGTGGGATTCAAGAAGGGGAGTCGCCTAAGCAGGCGATGTACCGGGAGCTGGACGAAGAGGTCGGGCTCGAACCTCATCATGTGAAGATTATCGGACGGACGGACGGGTGGTTACGTTACGATGTGCCTAGGCAATTCGTGCGGCGAGACTCGCGTGCTAGTTATAAAGGACAAAAGCAAATATGGTTCTTATTGCGTTTAATTGGAAGTGACAGCGATGTGTCGTTACGAAAGTCTGAGATCCCTGAGTTTGATGCTTGGCGATGGCACTCGTTCTTCATCCCGTTAGACTCGGTCATTGAATTCAAGCGGGACGTCTATAAGCAGGCTTTGGCCGAATTGGCGCCTCACCTGAAGTTGAGACTTCCCATTAACTATCAATAATTTAATGCGGCAATTAGTGATCGCAGACATCTAAAGTGATTTTGCCGATATGTTGGCTTGACTCCATCAGTCTGTGAGCGTCGGCAGCATGTCCGAGTGGAAACGACCTGAAGATCAGAGGCTCAATAGCTTTAGATTCAAGTAATGGCCAAACTTTATTTCGAAGGGATAAAGCGATATTTGCTTTGAATTCGGTAGAACGTGGTCTTAGCGTAGAGCCTGTGATCGTGAGTCGTCGTCTGAGAATATCGGTCATATTAATATTGGTCTTAACGCCGCCTAAGAAAGCAATAATAACAATACGTCCATCATCTGCCAGGCACTTTAAATTGGGTTGTGTATAGTCTCCCGCCACCATATCAATGATGACATCGACACCTTTGTTATCGGTCAGCGCCATAATGCGCTCCGAGAAGTCTTCACTTCTATAGTTAATGGCTTTACTTGCACCGATGGTTTCGCATGTGCGACACTTCTCATCTGACCCGGCAGTTACAAAGATCTTTCGTCCAAACGCGCGACATAATTGAATTGCTGTCGTCCCAATGCCGCTTGATCCTCCATGAACGAGAATAGATTCTTTTTCAGCAAGTTGTGCTCTATCAAATACATTTGACCATACCGTGAAGTAAGTTTCTGGAATGGAAGCGGCTTCTCGAAAAGTCAATCCTCGAGGAATAGGTAAGCATTGTGAGCCAGGCGCAGTTACATATTCAGCATAGCCTCCACCGGCTACAAGAGCACAAACAGAATCACCTATCTGCCAATCATTTACTCGATCTCCCACCGAAATAATAACTCCGGATACTTCTAGTCCAGGAATATCAGTAACCCCTGGCGGAGGTGGGTATAGCCCAGCTCTTTGCATCATATCCGGACGGTTAATGCCTGCGGCATAGACCTTAATTAAGACCTCATCTTCTTTTGCATGAGGGAGCGGTCGTTGCGTTAGTTTTAAAACCTCTGGTGAGCCCGGCTCAGTGATCGCAATAGCGTGCATGCTATCTGGTAAAGAGTGCATTACTTGTCCTAACATTTATAAAAGTTATATGATTTTAATTTGGTAATGATTCTACAGATTAGATAAGATCGAGGTTGATGCATGCTTAAAACTTCGTATTTCGGGGAGGGAAAGATAGATGGATTATTGCTCACTCGGGGCTAATCACCTTAAAGTCTCCAAATTATGTCTTGGTACTATGACTTTTGGTTCACAAACTGACCGAAATGAAGCGGAACGTATTGTATCTTCGGCTAAAGATCACGGGGTGAACTTTATCGATACCGCCGATGTGTATGTTCAAGGTGAGTCTGAGAGAATTGTAGGTGAGCTTATTAAGCCATCTAGAGATTGGTGGGTTCTGGCAACAAAAGCTGGGCAAACACTTACTGATTCACCGAATCATGGTGGGCTTTCTAGAAAGTGGCTTACTAAATCTTTAGATGAAAGTTTATCCAGATTAGGTACGGACTATATCGACATATTTTATCTTCATCGGGACTACGAACCGACGTCGTTAGTCGAAGCCGTTACAACTATGGGAGATATGATTCGTTCGGGAAAGGTTTGCTATTTTGGAATATCGAATTTCCGAGGATGGAGAATCGCCGAAGTCCTAATGCTGTGCAAAGAGTTTGGTGTGCCTGCCCCTATTGTGTGTCAACCATACTATAATGCTGTTAATCGAATGCCCGAGGTTGAAATTTTGCCAGTATGTAAGCGATTCGGTATAGGTGTTGTCCCGTTTAGTCCAATTGCACGAGGCGTATTAACCGGGAAGTATAAGGTGGGTGAAGATCCGAGCGAAGGCACACGAGCTGGTAGGAAAGATAAGCGGATGATGGAGACCGAGTTTCGCGAAGAATCCATCAAACTTGCAAAAGATTTTGTTTGCTATGCAGGCGAGAGAGGTGTCACACCAGGGCAGCTTGCAGTCGCGTGGGTTTTAGCGAACCCTATCGTAAACAGTGTCATTGGCGGACCGAGAACATTGGAGCAATGGGAGGATTATTATGGTGCTTTTAATGTCGAGATCGATGCCGATGCCGAGCAATTCTTCGATAAGTTAGTCGCGCCGGGGCATCCGTCCACTCCCGGTTATACAGATCCACTGTTTCCAGTGACTGGCAGAGAGTCGCTTAGACTCTGATTGATAGATGCCTAATTATTGTCGGAAGCTGACAGACTAAACTTCCGTTTACTATTTTAAAATCTAGCTAAAAACTGGAAAATCATTGAATCGATATCGAAGTACTTGTTCATGAGCTTCTAGCCCCAACCATCCACTTATGGCGGTAGCATAAACTTGTCTAAAGTCTGTCGTGTGCAGCATGTTGCCGTCGTTAAGCTCGGTGAGACTCGGAAGGTCACCATAATGTCCACCTTTAACTGCCTTTCCAATTAAGTACATGTTATTTGCCGTACCGTGATCCGTCCCTAGGTTTGTGTTTTCAGCAACTCTGCGCCCAAACTCTGAGAACACGAGCATGACCACGTCGTCGGCTCGACCAATGCGCTCCATATCACTAAAAAAACCGGATACTGCGTCAGAAAAATAAGTTAATAACCGTTGATGAAGGTTAGGCTGCTGTACGTGTGTATCAAAGGCATTACGTCTAAAAGAAGTGTAATAAAGGCGAGTATTCATGTCCGCATTGATTAAGGCTGCTATTTTGTTTAAGTCTAACGGAGCAATACCGTAATCAATAGGCGTACTATAGCTCGCGCACGCTGACCTAACTTTTTCGGAAGCTTGTCTAGCACTTTTCGCTAATTCCAAAAGCCGTCTTTGTGCTTGGGAACTATTTTTAGTTGCCAAGCGGTCTTTATCCAAGAGCGGTCTTGAATTAAATAAACCTTTACGACCGAACTCTTCAGGGTCATCAAAGACGACCGGCACGTGGTTTTGTGCTACTACAGCTAAAGATTGAGTAGCATCCACGTTAACTAAATAATTAGGCGTTACTTTAGGGTCTAGTGCGTCTGCAAGACGTCCAAACCAACCCAAAGATTCGCCGCTATTTGGTGCTGCAGTTTGCCAATACGCCATCGAAGTGAAGTGCGAGTAAGAGGGTTGATCGTAGCCACATCCGTGGAATATGGCCATTTGACCATCCTTGAAGAGACGCTCCATACCTGACATATCGGGATTAAAACCAAAATGGTTATCTATCTTTCTTAGTTCATTAGGTTTTATGCCAAGTGTTGGTCGATGTCTATAGTAGGCATCGTCACCGTAGGGTACTAATGTATTTAACCCATCATTTCCGCCTGAAAGCTCAAGTACCACAAGAATTTTTTTATCTAAAACGCTGTCACCAGCAAAAGCTAATGGAGAGAGGTTCGGAAAAAAAGGGTTAGTGATGCTGCCTGCTGCTGCACCTGCACCCAACAGTTTTAGAAAGTCTCGACGTTTAAATGGTGATTTATTGCTCATTTTCAGTCCCCGCTTAGCCGAGTTGATATTCCGGTAGAGATAGAAGTAAATGAAACGTCTCTCGTAAGGCTTCTTCTGAAAAAGTACTCGCCTCTTTTATGTCGTTTGTACCAAGCTGGTCCGTAAGAAAGTTGGCAATTAATTTTTTTGTATCCTGATCTATCGGGACAGCAAAAAATCTCTTAATTAGGTAATCAATAGCATCCTCGGACGTTTTGCACTTTGCAGCTAAAACCATTTGGGTTAAGTTTAATTGCGCGGACGTTCTGATAATTGGCTTTACCTTTTCTATGGCCATTCTCCAGCCGCGGTAACTGCCGAGACGCGTATTAAATTCCTCATCTCGATCTACCATATTGTTGGAGGCTGAGGTCGCATAGCTATCCTCTGGTTGCGTTGCTGTAGCAATGTCTGCGCCCGTTGCGAGTCGCTCTGCGACAACCCCAATTTGATAATTCTCCGGGTATCTATCACTGGGTAAGAAGTTTATGTTTGGAAAAACCGTATCGTATACAAAATTCCCCCGCGCTAACAAAAGCCCAGGTGTAATCCAGCTTCGACCTCCTGCCCAACCAGCTACTGTGGGCGGGAACAGTAAGATTTGTCCCAGCGACTTTGTGGTGTCAAAAAAATCTGGTACCCCAGGAATAATGTCGAGACCTAATTTTTTATAAGTCGAAATAACTAGTTCAACAGGCGATTTAATATGCGTACCCATAGACGCTGAGCTATAAAAATCTTTCGATAGAAATATTTTTTCGAGAAGCGGTGTGATTTCATAGCCCGAGCTATAGAGCGTCGCACCTAATTCTTTTTGAAGTTGAGGCGTTATATTTTCACGAACAAAGAATTTATATATTTTCCCAGATATGTATTCGGCGGTTACGCGTTTTTCAAGAATCATGTCGATGATATCTAAGCCATCCCAAGCACCAGTACGTCCCAAAAAAGTTTTGTCAGACGTATCGTGTTCCTCAGTATTCACCACAAATTGGAGATCACTATAATTCCAGCCAGTGAAAGCACGGGCGGCTTCTCGAATGTCTTGCTCTGAGTAGTTACCAACACCCATCGTGAAGAGTTCCATTATTTCTCTTGCAAAGTTCTCGTTTGGAGATCCTTTGATGTTTACGCCTGCATCTAAAAACGCAAGCATCGCTGGATCTTGAGAGACCGCAATCAATAAATCCTTGAAGTTGCCAGTCCCATATTCACGAAAAACTTCGTTTTGATTCAATATTTTACGGTAGTCTCTTACTTTTTCTTCGTTAGTAGCGAAGTGCCCGTGCCAAAAGAGTGTCATTTTTTCCTCTAAAGGCCTTTTGGTTATAAGCATTCGATTCGCCCACCAGAGGGCAACTCGGCGAGTTTCCAACATGCTTGATCTCAACCAATAGAAAAAGCGATCAACAACCGGCTGAAGGCGACGATTGCCCTTAGGCTTGACTTTAACTCCTATTGCCTCTCCCGTGTCTTGAGCAAGCTTCGTAGCTGCTGGCCTTGATGCTGGGAATGGCTCGATGCCGCTGTCGTGAATTCCTGAATGATCGAATGCAGGTAGTGTGCTTGGAATGCTCTGAAAGTAAACGAGTTCTCTAACGGCCGCTCTTGGCCCCATTGTTACCAGACGTTCTATGTTGATCGGTTTATCACCAAATCCAGCGCGCTCGACTAGATGACGCGCTCTGGCATAATTCCAGCTATTTTCAGATATCGGCGTAAGATCGTTAACCCCGTTGGCATCTGCCACAGAGTTAGCTGTAGAGCATGATAACGCTATCGGAATAGCTATAATAGTTAAAGTTTTTCTTAGGTTTGCGTTCACTAGTTTGTCGGCACTATCTGATTGATGTTGTTTAATGAGGTTGAGACTTCTTTAAATCTTTAAAAGATTGTATGGTCGCATTGATGGATGACATCGCAGTATAAGTTTATCAAAAACGGACTGCAATCTTATTGATTGCGCTCATCATAGCCGCTGGTATTGGAGTTGGACGTCGTGTTACACGATCCACGTAAACGTGTATGAAGCTTCCCTGAGCTGATGCTTCATTATTGCCTTCGCAGAATAAACCAATGCCATAATGCACAGAGCTAGTTCCAATTCTATCCGCTCGAAGACCGCTCGTTACTACATGTGGAAATGTTATTGGTGAAAAATATTGGCATTGTGTCTCTACTACTAAGCCAATAACTGAGCTATTCTCAATATCTAGCGCGCTTTGTTCAATTAGAAATTGGTTTACCGCAGTATCGAAAAATGAATAGTAAATAACATTATTGACATGGCCATAGACGTCGTTATCCATCCATCGGGTTGGTATGGTTTGAAAGTGGAAGAACTGATCTCGCTTAGAAGGCTGTGTTTTTGGCATAGTTGACTGTATCGAGGGTTAAATTTGTGTCCGATGTGTACCCGGTTGGTTTTAATTCTCTCTGTCGTTAGGCCTTTAGTGCATCGGTAGAGTCCATACACACCATTATAAACGCAAAAAAAACTGCATATTTTTTATAAAAATCATTCATTTACTGTGCTATTATCCGCTTATACTGTAAGTGGTTTTTGAAAATCTGAATTTTAATCTCATCATCCTTAGGAAGAACAAATGACACTTTTATCTAAGTTTGCAAAATTTTTGCTTATCGGATGCACTACGTTTGCGCTGGTTGCTTGCCAAACTACCAACAAAACTGCAGAGACTGTAGAAGAATCCACCGATAACTTT
>MDTB01115248.1_pt1 | contig 59749 bp, 59 predicted proteins | sample 811161 | NCBI WGS metagenome assembly MDTB01 (sample SAMN05326650, study PRJNA326480) | marine metagenome | isolation source: seawater | place: Mediterranean Sea | collected 2009 | reverse complement strand
TATACAAGATTATAAGTTTCAACGCCACTTGGATTACCATTATAATATATTGTCGATCTATTATCTGATGAAAATATATATGAAACTAAAATTAAAATTGAAAATAAATTTCTTATAATCATACTATAACTTATCAAAAAGAAGACCAAATTAAAAAATAATTATTCATTTAGATACAATTATACATATTTCATAAAATAAGACTAACTTTATAGACCATTTTTTAATACAGAAGGACACTAATGCGAAATTATACAATTATTACAACTATAATAATTCTCTCTTCAATTTTTGCTACAGAATCAAATAAAACTTATAATAAAATAGGCCTTGGAACAAAAAGTGAAATGGTAACATGGGAAAGTATTTACCCTAAAACAATCGGAATTGGATTCGGTACTAGTACTCCATTTAATAATAATTTATCTCAATACAGTGAAAAAGGACAAAGTTCAAGTAAATGGCTACAAATAAAATATAATAATTTTTATAATTTTAATTTTGAGGGGAGAGAATTTAACCTATCTTTAATTGGTGGTACCGAAAATTTTTATTTACTAAATAATATAAGTATGTGGGGATTATTAAGCATTCAGTTCTTTGATTTAATTAATATTGGTATTGGAGCTGGGGGAAACATAGTCTTACATAAATTTAATTATGAAGAAACATCTCCTGGAATTATTTTAGATTTAAATACTCCAATGCCATTATATGTTTATAATTTAAATGCAGTAATTGGATTAAATTTCAAAAATATATTTACGCAATTTAAATCTATTGATTCTTTAGGAGCCTATAATTCTCAAATATTTAATTTTTATTTAAATTTAGAAATGCCTTTGAATAAAATAAAGTTTATTTGAAATTTAATTCCTTAAAGTAATATTTAACTTCAGCACCGATAAAAAATCTGTTAATATGATTATTTTCTATATTAGAATTTAAAATCCAATTAACATGATTAATACTCAAACCAAAATATAATAAAGAATTATACTTATAATTGACATTCATGGATAACTTTTCTTTTTTTTCATATCCTAATGAATATCTATCAAAATTAATTTTATCATACGCCACTTCAATTAAATTTTCAGGCTGAAAACCTCTAATCACATTTACATAATTCAAATTAATGAGATATTTGTTATATTTTAAATCATAATTAAAATATAATACTTCTGAATGAGAACCTGTCCAAAATCCAATAGAGCTACCTTTTAAATAATAATTAACATCTTTATAATCATTCTCATATACTCTAAAATCTGTCCATGTATATTCAATTTTTAATTTATCATTTTGTGCAAATATATGTTTAATTTGACTTCCGAATTGATATGCAACCCAATTTTCATGATATTTTTTAAAGGTCAAATCAGGATCCCATTCATCAATAAATAGCGAAAAATAATATTTTTTATTTTTATTTAAATTAAATACTAATTCTAATCCAATTTGGTTATTATCATTATATCCCATATGTCGACTTAATGGATAATACAGAATAAATGGATTTAAATAATTAATATCTATATATCTATCAAAAATCACAGATTCATACAGACTTAATTTAAATTTATCTGAAATATTATATACTAACTGATGAATTGCCATAGTTTTATAAGAATAGATTCTATTATTTTCAACATTATTATTTGATTGATCTAAAAATGCATAATGGAAATTAAAATATACAGAAGGAGTCACTTGCCAATCGAAACAAATAGATGGATAATTATTTGGTTTATCTGAAACAAAGATTGAATTATTTCCAGAACCAATACTTCTATTCTTATTTCCTGCTTCAAAAATTAAATTATCTTTTTTAAATTTAATATTTACATGAGAAGTCCAATAGATTCCTAAATCATCATAATTATCCATATAATTATACAGATAAGGAATCCCTTTTCTACTATTTAAATCAGTATTTCGGGGAGTATATCCATCAATTCCATGTGCTGAAAATGAAGATTCAATATTTAAATTATTATTCACATAATTTGTATTAATTGACCAACCCATGAATTTAATTGGTTGAGATTTTACTGTAAATTCTCCGCCATTTTCATAATACTCTAGATATACACTAGGCTGAGTCTCAAAGTTAAATGGATATAATATTGTAAATATCATTACGAATAAAACTATCACTGACTTCTGGCACCTTTAAATACAATATTTAAAAATGCTCTAGTAAAATATATAATATCAGTGCTTATTGGATTTTTATTTTTTTTAAAAATATATTGCCTTTCACTTTCTAATATTTCATCAAAATTTTGAGGCATATCTGCATAATATGGAGGGATTAATCCTGGCTTGACCTTTATCCTTAGATTTTGTAACTCTTTTGGATATCGACTAAAATAATTTTTACTTAATGGTCTTACCCCTACTAAATTTAATTCTCCTTTAAAAAAATTAACGAACATTGGAAGTTCGTCAATCCAAAATTTCCTAAATATTTTTCCCCAAGCAGTTACCCTAAAATCATTTGATATTTTACCACTTTTATCTAGTTTATTTTCTTTAGTTATTAGTGCCTGACAATATTCAGAATATGGATACATAGTTCTTAACTTATAAACACCAATAATCTTGCCCTTATAACCAATGCGCTTCATCCTAAATAATATACCATAAGAAGCATGCATATCAAACTTAGGCTTTTGAACTTTTTTTGAAATAATAAACATTAAATTATTATGCTCAAAATATTCCAATACTTCAAAGCCACAAGATATGAGTCTTCCTAAAATTTCAGCTTTTGAAATCACTCTATTATGACCATTTGTAATAGCAAAATATATTTTTTTAAAGCCGGGTACTTTGGGGATAACTCTTTTATAAATAAAATCTAATACACGAAATAATTGTTTAAATCCAACTGGGATTTTAGTTTGAATTCTTTTAGTCCTCTCAACAAGTGTCTCACCACATGATACATATATATGACCATTCTTTAATCTTTCATTGACAGTTTCATGAAATTTATTGATCCGCCTTATATTATTTACTATTCCTAAATTGATTATACATTCCAACTGTAAATCATTTAAGTATGGTTGAATGTTTACAATATTTTTTGTTTCAATAATAGATATATTATTCTTGTCTATGTCTTTGTAATTATTAATCTTTTCTATAATTAATTCTGATAGCAATGATAAAATATTAGATTTTATAATTTGAAATCGATTTTGAGTATCTTTTAATCATTTCTATCATCCCAGAGAGAGATATCAATAGATAAAAAAAATTACTATTCATTATATTCACTTTTGATATCATTTATGTTACTACCAACAAATGCCATAATAATTATTTAATTCAGTAGAAGGTTTGATATTTACTAAATCTATGATATCCTTGTTGTATTTTTTAAAAATATCTGGTGTAATATTAGCGTCTTTCTGAGTGATAACAATCACTTCAGATGATTCTATGACTTTATTAAAATCACTGCTAATCAATTTTACTAAATGAGGAATATGAGTATCTATATAATCCTTATTTGTACCAGATAAATTAGTATAGTTAACGTTTTTATCATAAATAGAAATTTTCAATCCTTTACCTAAAAGCTTCTCAACAAGTTCTACTGCAGGACTATGTCTTAAATCATCTGTTCCTTGTTTAAAACTTAGTCCAATAATTCCAATCTTTCGCTTTCCAGTTTTTGTTATCATATCGTATGCAACTTTTTTCTGATAAGAATTAGAATATTCAATTGCTGATAAAACAGGTGTATTTAAATAATTATCATGAGCAATAGTATTTAGTCCTTTTAAATCTTTTGGTAAACAAGATCCACCGTATGCATAACCAGGCTTAAAATAATATGGTGAGATATTCAATTTTTTATCCATTATAAACAACTCCATTACTTTATGAGAATCTATCCCTAATTTTTTACATATGTTTCCGATTTCGTTAGCAAATGTAATTTTTAAAGCATGAAAAGAATTATTTACATATTTTATAATTTCTGCTTCCTTAATATCAACCTTTTTAATTGGACCATTTAAATCTCCATATATTTCAGCCATGATATTAAGAGCCTTCTCACTATCACTTCCAATAAATGTCACTGGTGGATTAAAATAATCTTGAACAGCTGACCCTTCTCTTAGAAACTCTGGATTAGATACGACTGCAAAATCTATGTTTCTTATTTTGCCTGAAAACTTCTCTATTATTTTCCCTACATTCTTATTGGTACCAGGAAAAACAGTACTCCTTATTACTATAATATGAAAATTATTTTTTTCTTTAAGTGATTTCCCTATTTCTTCTACAACTTTGAATACATATTCTAAGTTTAAATGTCCATCATTAGTAGAGGGGGTTCCAACGCATATAAATGAAATATCAGTAGATAAAATTGCTTCTTTTAGATTAATAGTGGCTCTTATCTGACCATTACTATGTTGTTGTTTAATGATTTTATCTATATCTTTTTCGACAATAGTAGGCTTCCCCATATTAATTAATTCTACTTTATTTCTTACAACATCAACACCAATTACATTGTGACCATTTTGAGCTAGACAACCTAAGCTAACACATCCAACATAGCCTAAACCAAAAATTGAAATATTCTTTTTTCTATTTGATAATATGACATTACTCCTGTTTATTTATGTTATTCAATCTAAACATTTTATCTATATTTAGAATTATTGTTTAGTTAGCACTTTAATTTCCCTTAAAAACAATAATAATTATTATAGTTTAACCAATATTACGACTTAATCCTAAAGGATGAACTATAACTTTGGTTAATTTAGATATTCTTTTCATTACAATAAGTACTCTAAAATAAGAGTTCAATAGTTCAAAGCTATATAACTGACCATTTCTTCTTTTATACATTTATCTATTTTAATAATTTTACTTCTTTTTAACTATTCGATTTATAGATTTCAAAATATGCTCAGTGACGTCATCCCATTTATTTTTTAAATTCGCTCTAAAATCCTTTTGACTTAAAAATGAAATATTAAAGTCACTTATGAAATCAGGAACATCCTTAGGTTTTAAATGAAAAAGGGATCCTTCATTTACCATTATATTATTAGCTTTCATTTTTCTTTTCCCACAATAAATTGATGGACATCCAAGCATTGATCCTTCACGGGCCATACTATCCCCTGAAGATATCAAAATTTTACTGTAATACATTAACGAATGAATATCATTTACTGGTTCTTCTAAAATAATCCATTCAGTAGGGTATAAATGTCTCTTTGATTTATCTTCTAATGAAAGTATAACAGTTAAATCCTTATTCAGTTTCTCAGAAAATGATGCAATTGTATAAGAACCTTGATCCATATAATTTAAACTTCCTGATGATACTTCTCTAATAAATAAATACTCATATGGGACTAATCCATATGAAGCAGGTATTTTAATATTAGGCTTGAAATATTTGGGTGATAGATAAGCCCATTCCTTCAACGCATTAAAAATAATAAATTGTTTAGTCTCATCTAAAATTGGAGGGATATGTATTTCATCAGCTGTAATTTTTTCGAAAAACAAATTTTGACTACTCTCTGGATCATCATCAAATTGAATATTTGGTTTATTTCTAAGTTTTAATGTAGCACCTAATATAAAACTACCAACACTTACCCCAAAGTCAATTTTATTAGAAAAAACAAAGAATAATAGTTTAAAGAATTTTAATATATTTGCTTCGAAAATTATAGAAATAACTGAACCTCGGTGTCTTGAAATATAAGTCACATCAATGCTTTTTAATTCTCTTTTTACAATTGATGGAAGATTCCCTCGCCTTAAACAGGTTACAAAAATATGATGATCATCTTCGGAATTTAATTTCTCTATAGCAAATTTGAAAAAATTAATATGTGCTGGATGTGAGATATCAAATAATATTCTCATAATTTAAAGCACTGCATCAGAGACTCATTAGATGGATAATTTATCAGGACTGCTTTACGCGGACCATGATATACAAACATAGAACCTGCAGCAACTGCGGATGCATATGACTCTTCTACTGCTTTTTTTAAATCATTAATATTACCTGCCCCACCAGCTGCTACAACGGGTATCTTTACAGCTTTAGATACATCTTTAACCAGCTTTAAATCATAACCTTGCATTTGACCATCTTTATCAATAGAATTAATAATTATTTCACCCGCTCCTTTTTCCTCCATAATTTTTGCATAAGAGATAGGATCAAGACCTGTGGATTTACTACCTCCAAATTTATATACTTGTTTTTTTCCTAAAAACATTTTTTTTACATCGATAGATACTACAATTGTAGAACTACCAAAAATATCAGCTGCTTGCTTAATGAAATTAGGGTTTTCTATTGCATATGTATTAATTACGACTTTTTCAGCACCAGCATTAATAATTTCTTTAATATCTTGAATTGTTTTAATACCTCCCCCTACCGCAAATGGCATATTAGCTTCATCTCCAACATTACGCACAAAATCAAGAGAAATACTTCTTTTTTCCTTAGAAGCAAGGATATCTAGAAAAAGCAATTCATCAGCCTTTAAATCATTAAATATTTTTACAGCATTAATTGGATCACCAATGTATCGATAATCTTTAAACTTAATAGACTTAACAAGTCCCAGTCCTTTAAGTAACAATATTGGAATAACACGTGGTCTATACATTCGCTATAAATTTACGAAATTACTAAGAATCTGTTGTCCACAATCATGACTTTTTTCTGGATGAAATTGTGTACCATAAATATTATTTTTTTTAATAGAAGATGTGAAATTATACTCATATTTTGTTGTTGTCAAAATATCTTCTTTATTATTACAATTAATGTGGAAAGAATGAACAAAATAAAACATATTAGTTTCTGAAACACCTTTTAAAATATATGATTCTTTATTTATTAGTATGTTGTTCCAGCCCATGTGAGGAACCTTATATTTCAACTTATCATTTACTCGAAATTTAATAATTTCAGCGTCAAACCAACCCAAACCTTTAACATTACCTTCTTCACTCTGTTTAGCCATTAATTGCATTCCGAGACAAATACCTAAAATTGGGGTTTTATCTATAAGTACTTTTCTGTTTAAGGTATCCCAAATACCATATTCTTTAAGCTTTTCAATACCATTAGCAAAATGTCCCACTCCTGGCAATATAAGCTTATCAGCTTCAAAAATAGTATTAGGATCATTTGATACTTCAATATTTACATTTACTTTATTAAACTTCTTTTGTACTGAGCGAAGATTACCCATACCATAGTCAATAATAACTATTTTTGGAGAATTATTAGACATTTCTTATTTTTAAAAATTCATAAAATCTGTGGGGATAAGTAATTATATATTTATTTAGCATATTTTAAATAAAGAATATGAGGTAAAACCTTCATTTGTGTGGCAATTTTTATCGGCCATTTCATTGATCTTATTAGAGGTAGTAGAGTCCTATAGTCATCATGAGACTTTATCGGCATATTCATGATTTCTTCCCATTCTTCAGATGAAATACCTAATTTATTAATAACATAACTTACTGTTTCTTGTTCAAAATGATAGGAGCTAGCAGATACTTCAGCTATAGCATCTTTTCGTTTCATTTGTCCAGAACGAACTAAAGCTGATAATTCTGTTTTACGTTTATCAATATTAAATTTTTTAGGTAGATAGTAAGATTGAAAAAACTTAGTGTAATGATTCTCATGATGATGACCACCATAATATTCCCAATCTAATTCTTCTGTTAAAACTTTATCAACTTTTTTCTTATTATAATCAATAAACTCCATTAAACGAAATTCTCTGATCCCTTTTGCCCAAATAAAATACTGAAGCTTGGCGAGGGTCATATGAGGGAAACTTTTAATCTTATTAATTTTGCCAAATTTTCTATGAACATCTTTAACGTATAATGGATCCATATAAGTCCAGCTAATAGGTGAAGTTCCTTCAGTACGAAAAGAATGACCATTTAATATATATTTAACTCCCTCTTTATTTGCGACATCATATAAAACTGAATAAATAGCATAATCAGTTGGGATATCAGCATCTGGGGTTGATGATTTAAGAAAGGAAATCTGTAAATCTTTAAATTCTTCCCAATCTGCTACTACAGTATATAAATCAATATCCAATTTCTCACATGCCTTTTTGATGTTCCGAACTGAAATATCCGAATTCCATCCATTATCAAAATGAACTGCAAGAGGGTTCAAACCTAACTTCTTGGCAGTCAATAATACATATGTACTATCCCTACCTCCACTAACTCCTGCGATACAATTGTATTTTTTATTTTTACCAAATTTCTTAATCTTAAGAACCATTTCGTCCAGTTCTTTTGTTAAACTAGGTCCCATGGGGTGTTTTTTCTCTAATTCATTATGGATTTTACAGTATTTACATTCTCCATGTCCATCGAACCAGATATCTTTTATTGTTGTATCTAGGATACAACGCACACATATTTTTGTTTTCATGCTAAAAAAATAATTATCAAAATTTATAATAATGAAAGGTACTGAATTTTTTCTTAAAAGTAATAACTCTTTTCTTAAGAGATTCCATGTCTACTGAACCCTCAGATTGAACAATAAACATAGCGATTGATTTCATTTCATCTTCTTTCATTCCAAATCTAGTCATTTCCGCAACACCAATTCTGCCAGCAGTATCAACCATAATATTTATATCCTCAAGTTTTTTTATGAGGCGTAGATAATTATTATTTACTTCAATCTTAAACATATGTGATTCTGAGTAATTATTTTCTGCATATTTAACGTTAAATCCATGGGAATGGAGTTCTCTTGCCAAGGTCTTTGTATTTCTTACTACTTGTCGAGCATACTCATTACCATATTTTTTCATCTCAATCATAGCTGCTGTTAATGAAGCAATACGATGGAAATGAGGATTATCAATGATTACAAAATGGTTCACTTTTTCTAACTCTTTTGCGTACTTATTAGTAGCGATCAAACCTCCCTGAGGACCAGGAAATGATTTTTGGGTACCTGCTATTAGAACATCTGCTCCCTCTAATAAAGGTTTTTGAAAAATCCCACCCACAATTAATCCTAATGGATGTGAACCATCGTATATAAATTTAGCATCTACTTCATGACATTTACTGGATAAACCCTTAACATCAATGGGAAATAACGTGTGAGCAGAGCTATAAATTACAATTTTAGGTCTTATTTTTTCAATTAAACGATATGTTTTTTCATAATCAATAAACTCGGGTTTTTTTGGATTTACTTGAATAAAATGAACATCTAAATTTAAATATTTTGGAAGTTTATCTTTATCTAAACCAGGATAACCTCCATTCGCAGTGTCAAAAACCATAATACTATCCCCGGGCTTTGTAAATGCAAAAAGAACTGCTAAATTTGCCTGATGTCCAGAAATAGGATATAAAGAAACATAACTTGCACTGAATATTTCTTTAGTAATCTCTTCCCCTAAATAAACCATTTCTTCAATATAATCTGTACCACTGTATGAATAAGAGATACCACTTCCAGTTGAAAAAGGAGCCTTAAAATAATATCTCTGACCAAAATCACTTGATAAATATTTTCTCGCATGTGGACTGATAGCATTTTCGGAAGGTAAAAGATTTATACTTTCCTGACGCAACTTCGTATGATTATTGAATATATTCTTTAATTTATTTTTCATCTTTAAAAATTTTTTAACATAAACCTAGTTTTACCATTCTTCTGAACGGGAATTTCTTTTGTGATATTCAAATGAAGAATAGCATCCTCACCTATATAGTTTTGAACATAATCAAATATCTTTTTTTCTTCAAAGCTAGTAAAAGAACCATTGACTACTAAACTTAAAATAAAATCTTTTGGAGAGTCTTGTCTAATTTGAAACTGATCTACCGTTGAAATCCACTCAAAATATCCTGTAAAAAAATGAACTATAAGGACCTTGCCTTTTGGTGTTTTCAACATATCAACATTTCGTCCTAATATCTTTTTTGCAATCATTGGTTTAGTATCATTGCTTTTATATACTTCAACTTTATCATTCACAGCATATCTAATAAAAGGATTAGCATAGTTCCATAAATCTGTTGTGATAACTTCTCCTATACTGGTATTTAAACTCCCTTTAGAAACATTAATTAATTCTGTAATTGCATATTCATGTGCAATATGATATACTCCTTCATTATTCTGAAACATAGTTGCTCCTCCCTCTCCAGAATAGGAATCGAATACTTTTGTACAAAATGCTTTTTCCATACTTATTTTCATCTCATCAAAGAGAATTTCACCAGTAGTATTTATAGCTGAAATCCCAGTTATTTCTATATTATTATTTATAATATAATTGGCTATTACACTTAAAGTTGAAGGATAACCTCTTAAGATCTTTGGCTTCCATTTTCTAATTAATTCTAAAAAACGTATAATGTCGTGGTCATTAACTCCTTTGCTTGAAAAATACAAGCAATTATTAACATAATCTTGTATTCTTTTAACCTTACTGCTTCTTGGATTAACGCTAAGTTTCACATAACAGTCTCCTAGACGATAACCCATACCATACCAACCTCTTAAATTAGCGGCTATGTTCATACCATAAGAAGTTGCTGTTTCGTAAAACTGCAATGGCTCTCCAGTAGAACCACTAGAACTGTTTTTTAAAAAAACTCGTTTATTAAAATTAGAAGCTAATAATTTACCATTAGCTATATTCTCTTTAATTGATTTTTTTGTAAGAATTGGTAATTTCTGTAAATCTTCTATAGTTTTAATATCAGATGGGAGAAGGCTTATTTTTTTAAATAATTCATTGTAGTATGGTACATTATTGTAAGAATGATTTATTAGTTGACGTAACTTTTTGTTTTGGAAATTTTTTATTTCATCTGCTGTCCACTTTTGACTTTCCCTTAAAAACTTTAAGGATGATGAAATATTCTTACTTGAAATGGCATCACTAAATGGTAAAATCATTTTCTCTGTAAATAGATTTCTTATTGACATTTATCTTCTTTTATTATGCGTGAGATACCTTCATCAATAGAAATGAGGGGCTCCCATTCTAATAAATTTTGAGCTTTTTTAATGTCTGCTAGTGTTTCTAATACTTCATTTTTTCTTCTTTCTTCTGAAAATTTAATAGTAAAATCATTATCAATATGTTTTAAAAATATTTTGGTTAATCCTTTTATAGAAGTACTAACTCCAGAACCTAAATTAAACACCTCAACTCCATTAAAACTGTAATTTATTGCCTTGATATAGGCACTTACAATATCATCTATATATATATAATCTCTTTTGGGCCTGGAATCTTTAAGCATTATTTTGCCTGTTTTTGCTTGATTAATAATACTTTGTATCAAAAAATGCTCCTTTTGCCCTTTACCATAAATATTAAATGGTCTAAATATAACTGAAGGAATATCAAAATCACGATTATAAGCATGACATAAATCTTCTGCAATTAATTTAGATTGTGCATAAGGGTTGAATGCACGTAATGGATGTACCTCATTAATTGGTAAATAAATAGGAGATCCATAAACGTAAGAACTTGTAAAAATCATTTTAGCATTAAATTTTCTACAAAGCTCTAAGGCATTTAAAGTACCCAAAACATTTGTTTTGTAAAAACTTCTCGGATTTCGAAAAGAATCAGGGACATAAGATTTTGCTGCAAGATGTATTAAAACATCAAAGAATTTTATAGAATTCAAGCTATCTTTATCCAGTAAATCGTATCCAAGATCAAAATTTATTTCAATAATCTTAATAGAATTGTAAGTATTCTTCAGCCTACTAACTAAGTGTTTTCCTAAAAATCCACGACTTCCTGTTATTGCTACTTTAATCATTCAAAGATAATTTATCAATATCTTTGCAGGCTTTAGCATAATCATCCGGCCTACCAATATCTAACCAATAACCGTCAAAACTTTTTACACTTGCATTTTTACCTCTTTTTATTAAATCAAGCATTAAATGATCAAAGCCGTAAGCTTGGTTTTCAGGTATATAATTTAAGATTTCCTTATTTGCCATATAAACACCCATACTCACAATAAATTCAGTAATAGGTTTTTCATGAAAATCAACTAAATACCCATTATCATTTATTTTTAATACACCATAATCATTTTTATGTTTTCTTTTAAAAGATGATATAGTATAAATGTTTTTATTTTCAACATGATATTTATATAACTCACTAAAATTAAGATTTGTTAGTACATCTCCATTCATTATTAAAAAATTCTGAGGTAAATCGTTAATTAGTTTTAATGGTCCCATAGTATTCAAGGGTATTTCTTCCAAAGAATAATCAATTTTAATATTCCATTTAGAACCATCACCAAAAAAAGCTTTTATAATATCAGCTAAATGATTTATTGTAATAGTGACATGATTAAATCCATTATCTATAAGCTGCTTAATTATTATTTCTAGAATAGATTTATCTCCAATTGGAACAAGTGGCTTTGGTAATGTAACTGTATAAGGTTTCAATCTAGTTCCTTTTCCACCCGCCAAAATAATTGCTCTTTTAGACATTATAGATACCTGATTTATATTTTATTAAATTTTCTTTTTTCCCAAACCACTCAATTGTTTGGCTTAGCCCTTTTTCTAACGAATATTTTTGAGTCCAATCTGTTAGTTCTTTAATTTTTTTATTTGAACCAAAAAGACGATTTACTTCACTTTTTTCTGGACGCAATCGTATTTGGTCACATTCAATTTTTGCATTTGGATTAATTTGACTGATTATTTCAGATGCCAATTCTCCGATAGAAATTTCAGATTGAGTTGCAATATTTATTTCTTCACCAATGGTTTTGTTTGATTTAGCAATTTTAATAAAAGCCTGAACGGTATCTTTGACAAAAACAAAATCTCTTGTTGGAGATAAATCTCCAAGTTTGATTTTTTCTAATCCATTTTGTAATTGAGAAATAATTGTTGGGATTACCGCTCTAGCAGATTGCCGCGGACCATAAGTATTGAAAGGTCTTACAATAGTAATAGGCGAATCAAAAGAACGATAAAACGATTCAGCCAATCTATCTGCTGCAATTTTTGTAGCACTATAAGGAGATTGCCCTTGAAAAGGATGTTCTTCTGTAATTGGTACGAATTGAGCCGTCCCGTAAACCTCTGAAGTGGAAGTGATTAGAATACGTTTTGTATTTAAAATTTTACCAGCTTGGAGTACATTAAGAGTACCTTTGATATTTGTATCAACATAGCTATCAGGAGAATGATAACTAAATGGAATTGCAATTAATGCTGCCAAATGATAAACAATGTCACATCCATCCATCGCAATTCGTACACCATTCGGATCTCGTATATCTCCTGTAAATATTTCAATTTCACTTTTAATATATTCAGCTAAGGAGTCAATCCAACCCCATGTATTAAAAGAGTTATAATATATAAATGCTCTTACTTTCATACCTTTTCGTACCAATTCTTCTACTAAATGGCTTCCAATAAAACCATCGGCACCTGTTACTAAAACTTTTGTCAATTATTGACCTCCAATTTTGTCCTTTATATTGTTCCATACTTTTGTAGCAGCACTATATGAATAGTTTTTTCTAATTTCCTTTATTGATTTATTTGACATTAATTGATATTCAGACTCATTACTTAATAATCTATCGATTTTTTCTGCATATCTGTCCAAATCTTTATAATCATTTATTAAATGACCGTTAACTTCATCTTCAATTAGATCTTCTAAATCACCTACCTTTGATGCTACACATGGAATACCACATGCCATAGCTTCTATTACCGTTCTAGGCAGACCTTCAGTACTAGAGGTTAGTACGAATATTTTACCTTTATTATAGAATTCAACAATATTATCTACAAAGCCTAATAAATTTATATTATCAGTTAATTTATTTTTGAAAATATATTCTTTTAATTTTTCTAATTCTGGACCTTTACCAGCAATAGCTACCCTAATATCAGGCCGTTTTAATTTTAGCGATACTACTATTCTTAATAAATTTTTTAATTCTTTTTCAGGACTTAACCTACCCAAGCTAATCAAATCGAACTCTTTCTTAATCAATTTATTAGGTGTAAATCTCTCTACATCTATTGAATTAGGTAATACATACACATTATTTTTTGGAATACCATTATTTACAACTACTTGTTTTGATTTACTACCAGTCACAGTTATTGCTTGAATACGCTTATACATGAAATACGTAATTTTTTCACGAATTCTAGTTCGCACTTTTGAATAAGAAGGATTACCTATTATAGAAATAACTACTGGAACCCCGTATATCTTTCCCATAATATAAGCAAATAAACCATGTGGAATTTCATAAATACCAATAAAAAGTTCATATCGCTTATTTAAAGTTATAAACATTTTAACTAGTTTACTTATATGGCCAATAAAATTATTCTGATTCTTAAATGAAGCGTGATAGATTACTTTTTTACATTTAAGGGCTTCTGAGTCTCTAAAAACATCAATCCTATCAATTTCTTTAATATCTGAAATTGGCTTTATAAATCCAAAAGCACCTACCGAATCAAGCTTGCAGTTTAAAGATATTTTCATCATGTACTTAAATGATTATATAGTTCTAAGAAGCTATTTACCATATTACCAATGTTAAATTTATTCTTTATTCTCTCAATACCTGCATTCCCCATTTCTTTTCTTTTATCAGAATTATTTAATAAAACTAAAACTTTTTCTTCTAATTTCTGTTTAGACCTATTAGGAATAATAAAGCCTGTGACGTTTGTTTTTATAATCTCTGAGGTACCACCATTATCAGAAGCTATTACAGGTTTAGAAAGAGCCATAAACTCCATAATAGCATTAGATATTCCTTCGCCGTGCGTAATTGGATTCGACGTCAATACCCCAATATCACAAATACGCATAATTGATTCTACTTTTTCTTGTCTACTAAGAAACTTTATTTTATTTCTAAAAGTTTCTGGAATCTTTCTTATAAATGGCTTATCATTCCCAGCACCCACACACAAGAAGGTAACATCATTCCTTATTGATAAAATTGAAATTGCGGAATCAATATATGTTGTATAATCTTTTTTTTCTGAAAAAGATGCGACCATTCCAATTACATATTTTGTTTTTATTTGAAAGTGATTTCTAACATCTATTGGTTTAGTAAGATTAGATATTCTCTTAAAATCAAAACCATTATGAATAACTCTAGATTTATTTGAGGTTGATACTCCATAAGCTTTTAAACCAGCATAAGAATTAGACAAATTAATATCTGAAAACCTAAAATTAATTTTATTAAGAAAATTCTTATAGGATAGTTTTTTTATGTGTGGTGGCGCATCTGTAATCTGACTATTTATTAAATTAATTTGATTCATTAAAGCTATTGGTATCATATAAAAAGTTTGCATACTTCCCCAAGTATGAATCAAATTAGGTTTATACTCTCTAACTATTTTATTTAATTGAAAAAATACTTTTATACTTTTACTTTTAGGTTTTTTGTCAATAGAAATAAATTTAATTCCAATATCAAAAAAATACTCATAATCGATTTGATTAAATGCAAGAACAAGCAGGATATCTACATTAGATTTATTTTTCAAACCTGCTATAAGCTCTATTAATCTTCTTTCTTTACCACCATAGCAAAGATTACCTATAAAAAATAAAATTTTAATTTTTCTCAAAATATATTTTTATTTCTAGCTCTCTATTTTAAAAAATTACAAGAAAAAATCTAGTTTAGACTTTTTATATTTTTAATGATTTATATTGAAGTTCTCATCATAATGCAATTAACTATGATATTTATTATTATAATACTTACCTGTACTATTAGTAAACCTTCATTAATAGAATATTCAGATTTAGATTATTACTAGCTTTAATGTTTTTAAAATATTATTTCTAAGTATATTTATATGTAAAAACTTCAATTTTTATATCTACAGTTATCTCAAATTTATATCAAATTATATTAAAATATTAATCGGAAATAAATGAAATAAAATTCCTTTCAAATATATATTTTTTTCAATGTTCACCCAATTTCATATCAAAAATAAAATAGTGAGTAATAAAACAAATAATTTTTAAAAGTTAAAAGTTTAAAAACACAAATTCCTAATCAATTTTAAAATGTTTTTCTATTTTACATATAAGCTGTTTAGCTATTATTTTAGGTTGATGATTTTTTTTTAAGTAAGCAGTCAAATGACTGTAATCTTGACTATTAGAAATAATACTTTTTATAGCTTTAGGAATCTCTAAATAATTATCAACGACGATGCCTAATTTATAATTTTTTATAATATTATCGGGGTCTGTTATCTTTCTTGTCACAACCGGAGTATTAACAGAAAATGACTCTAGAAATGTATTTGAAAAGCCCTCATAATAAGAAGTATTTAATAAACATGATGCTTGAGATAAAAAAGATGCCATCTTTGGTCGTGAGACTAAGCCAACAAACTTTACATTTTTTTGCTTTTCTAAACAAATAATAGCTTCTTTAGTATCCTCATCAATATTTTCATACTGTTCTCCAGCAATTTTAAAGCTAATATGAGGTAATTCTTTCACTATTTTCAACAAAGCTGGCATATTTTTTTGATATTGAAATAAACCAACCCATGCTACATAGGACCGGTCTGATAAAACTCTTCCTCTTCTTTCAAAAAAAAAGGGATTAGTTAATTTCATTATTCTCTTTTCAGGATACTGTTTTTTAATTACTGTATATTGATATTCATTCTGACAAAGAATAAGGGAGGCCATTTTCAAAGTCCACTTGTAGATTAAATTCTTCTTTTTCCCAAACTTTTCTATAGAACGATTATCAACTAAGTTATCATTTGAGATTCGCTGAATTACCTTTGAATGACTGAAAAATGATGAAAATATAATGAAAATATTAATCCAACAAGGGGTGCTTATATAAATAAAATTTGGTTTTATTATGAAAATCATAATTAAGGATTTATAAAGTAACATAAAAGCTTTAATTATAGGATTACCGTGATAATATCTACCTGTGTCGAAGATTTTATATTTACTTTTATTTTCAAGACAAACAGGAGAGCCAATAAAAATTTTATAGCCTAACTCTTCGAATCCACGAATCCAGCTTAGCGTTTGAACGGAAGCACCTCCAACTCGAAAATTAATATCATTCAATAGGTAAGGTAAATTATTATCAATAACTAAAATACTTTTTATTTCTAAACAATTACTTTTCAATAATTGTACCATTTCTATAATTAATATCAAATACATATGTAGCATATGCCATAACTGCCAAATATGGTTCAGGCCTTCTAAAAATAAATAGAACTAACACAAACGACAAAATAGAAAGCACAGGGAGATTATTTCTAATTGATCTTAACGATTTCCCGAAAAATTTAAATACCATATAAAAATACAATAAAAATAGAACTACACCACCGCTAGCCAATATCTGAGTATACTGAAAGTTTGAACGTAATATTCCATAGAAAATATTTCCTGTTGCATTTTGATAGCCAACACCAATAAAAGGACTATTTTGGAAAACTTCCCAAGTAGCTATTATTTGATATACCCTTCCAACCTTACCAGATTCTTCAGAAAAAGGCGTTTCAATTAATCTATTTATTACATTAACCTCAGACAAAATATTCAATATATAATTTTGTGATATAATTAATAATGGAAAAGAAAGAATTAATAATATTTTTGAACTTATTTTGAAGTTCTCCCAAATAGATTTAAAATAAAATACTGCGATAAGAATTAACAATATGAAAGAGCCTCGAGAAGATTGAAAGAAAATCAATGGAGCAATAAGTATGACATAAATATAATAAGGAAGTTTCTTATTAAAAAATTTATAAGGTTCTCCTTTTAATTTAAGCCAAAATAAAATGAATAAGGCAAAAACGCCCATATCATTAACAGTATTTAAATTTTGGGATGATTCTAACCTATTTTCCCATACGCCTTCTCCAATAGAAATATTTGAAACATTTAATAAACCTAATAAATCAGAATAAATAAGTATAAGATTTATAAGAAGTAATGTTATTGTAGTTTTCAAAATAAAATAAAGATATTTAGGCCCTGCATTGATAAAAAAAATAAATGGTAAAAATATATATAACCATCTATTAAGTAAATCTATTGGTGTACTAGGTTGATATGAATTTCCGTAGGCATATTGCTCCATAAAATAGTGTGTTATGAAAAAGGTTATAAATATTAGTGTATTTTTAAACTTTAAATTTCTATTTTGATAAGCTAGTATTAGAATATAAAATCCTGGCAATAAGAAAAACCATAATTTTTGGTATCTTAAATAAGGGATTCCAATATTATAAAACATTTCACTAAACCAAAAATTTGTTTTAAGTGTAAATATTAGAATTAAGGTAATCGCCATTTTTATGTTTTTATTTAGCAATAGATAGCCATTAATTTATTCTAGAGATTAAAATAACCAATTAACTCTTTATCTTAATATAGGGCAAATAATATTTAAAATAATAAAACACTATATATCCAGAATGCAAAAATAATAAGGCAATTAAAATGATTAAAATATAATTATTCAATGATAAACTATCATTATAATGCAAAATAGTGGCACCAATAATAATGATAAATGTTGAAATAATTTGCATTATTGGTTCAAAATTAAGCTCATTAACAGTAGGTGATTTAATTACAGAAGCAATATAAGATGATGATAGTTTTATTGGAATGACAAAACTATAAATTATCGTGGCTAAAATTGCACCCTCCCATTTTGGTAATATTTGTGGAATAAGTAATTTCATTCCAATTGCTAATCCTAAAATAATCACAAATGAAATTCCAACTAGAATACTAGTTTCCTTTATAACCATTCTATGAGTTTGAAGATATTTTTTTTTGCCTAAATATTCAAAAAGTTTTATACTTCGAACTTTCATAACTGAGCCTAACATTAATGTAATAAATATATTAGCAATGGTATCAGCAAAACCAAAAAAACCTGTAGCCTTTAAACCCATAAAAATAATTACTATAGTACGTTCAGTATATCTAAATAAACCATATGCTAAAGTTCCAAATGTAAATGGAATACTTACCTTTAAAATTTTTTTTATTCCTATTCTATCAATTTTAAGTGAAAAAAAATTGCCTGTTTTTTTATATGCTAAATATATAATAATAGGACTGGAAATAATGGGAACCATGAGTACTGCGTGAATATTAAAAAATGGGACTAATACCATCACAAAAACCGAATTTAATATTCCTTGGTACAAGATCACTTTAGCAAGGGAACCAAAATTTTTATTTAATTGTAATTCTGTTTGAAATATTCCGAACATTTTTGCTGTAAATAATCCTACTGATGCTAATAAAATTGCTGAAACTATTATTTTATTATCAAAAAAAAATGAACTAATTATTCCAAAAAGTAATAGAATGAAACTAAGAACTAATTCTCCAGAATATGCATTATCTTTTATACTTTTTAGTTCATTTATATCACCTTTTGCCATTGCAGTAATTCCATTACGTATTATAGTTGGTTTAAATCCCAAACTCCCAAATTTATTAAGCATTGCTATTAATTCTACAGATTTCAAAATTCCATAAGATTCTGGTCCTAAATATTTTGCTACTACAAAACTTTTTATAATCTGCAATGGTCTTAAGACAATTTGAATACTAGAAAGCTTAACTATATCCATTAAAGATTTCTTATTCTTTAATATTTTAATTTTATCTCTCAAAAAATTCTTTATTAAATACCTTTTTTATATATTCAATTTCTTTATTAATACGATAATTCCACGTAGTTAATTGTGGTTTCAGATTATTTTTAGTTAAATCCTTAAAGCTTTGTAATGTATTTCTATCATTTATAAGTTCAATAATTATTCTACTAAGATCATTGGGAACATTGTTTCTATCAACGTACATTACATTATTATTTAAAAAAGAATTAGAATCAATATCATAAAAATTTTTTTTATCCTCTTTTAATGTAATAATTGCAGTCTCATTTACTATTGATTCAAGGATAACATTTGAAATATTACCTAAATAATTAATTGATATTGTTACGTCAATATCATTATGAAGCAATCTTAATTCAGAGTGATTTAACTCTCCCTTATAAATAATATAACTATATCTTTTACAATAATTTTTTACAGTGTTCCTTTCTGAACCATTACCTACAATAATTAATTCAACTTTCGCACCATAATCTGTACCTATTTTTTTAAATGCCTCTAGTACTTCAACAATCCCCTTATCCTCTTCTAACCTACCTAGAAAAAGAAATCTTATATTAGAGTTGTTTTTTTCTATCCTTTCTTTCTTTCTTTTAACACCATTCATAATAATTAATTTAGGGGTTTTTTTATTTAAATATTTTTCGAAAAACATGGCAACAGGGGTACCGTCACGAGTTCCAATTGCAAGATCGACCTCCCTTCTAAATGAAAAAATTCTATACCAGTTAAATAGTTTAGCCTTAATGCTTTTAAAGTCTTGGAATAATGTCGCTATACCATGAAGTCTTAATATAATTTTGCCATTATATTTTTTATCTATAAACGGTATAAAACCTATATTAGCTCTATCAATATAGATTATATCATAATTATTTAAGTTTAATAAATTTATAACTTTAGTATTAAGATTTTTAAAATACCAAAAATCATCAAGAATTTTAAACGAAGTTTTTTCTTTTTCTGAATTAATTATCCAAAAAGTAGATTTAGTAAATCTTGTATTTTTCAAACATTGGACGCTGCTAGCATTCTTCCCAATAAAGATGCAATCAAATTCAATATATTTTTTATCAAGCCCTTCTAAAAATAAGTAAAATGCTGGCATCCCTTTAGGATTCCATTTATTATTTAGAATTGAATGTTGAATTGAACTATAAAAACTTGTTAAAAATAAGAATCTCATTTTTTATGAATAGTATACTTATTTATAAAATAATCAACTAAATATGAATTTATATTTTGAAAGCCTCTTTTTTTTATAACTGTGCGAAAAGGAAAAAGGCTATACCACTTTAAAGGGTGATAAAAATAATCACGATAAACCTTTGATCTATCTAAGAAAAATTGTTCTAACACTTTAAGATATTTAATAATGAAGTATAAAATATAGTTTTTTTTATATTTATTCATTAGACTAATAGACTTATTATTTATTCCACAAAAATAATTTGGAAATATTTTTTCAAGCTCAATCTTGTACAATTTCTTTTGCAGTTTTTCATCTAAACTTCTTTCACTCCAAAAGTCAATAAACTTAGAATCCCATAATGGTAAATACCAATCTAATTTGAAAAAATCATAAACTCGAATAGAATTAATAATAAATTTACATTGCCTTTCTTTCCAGTCAAATGTCTCAAATAATTGTGCACACTCAATATTATTAAAAATATTTTTATCCTTAATACCTAGAACGTCTATAATTGATTGGCTTATCATTTCTAATGATTCTGATCGTAGATTCTGAACATTATTTACTCTAAAGTGCTTTAGAATTATATCTTTCAATAACTGTTTTTTTTCAAATACTAAATTTTCTTTATATTTAAAAGGTATATGACCACCGCTAATAAAGTCACCAGTATGGCCTGGAACAATTATATCATTTTCTAAAATAATTTTTTTAGCTTTAAGTTCACTTACTGCTAAATAGTCCTGTATATGTGGTAATGACGAATAATTACTTGAAAATTTTAAATAATTACTAAATACCTTATCGTCTAGTAACTCTTTCCACTTACTTGACTCATATTCTACAAAAAACCATTTAATACCTAATTTATTTGCAATTTTTTTACTTGTTATTACATCCTTATGGCCTTTAGTTCCATATGAAAAGCAAATAATATTTTTATAATTAAGTTTTTTTAGAAAAACTGCAATAATTCTAGAATCAAGTCCACCGCTCAAAGGAATAACAATTCGTCTTCCATTACTATAATCTATTAATCGTTGAAATATTTCATTTAAGACTTTTTCAAAATAATTAAATTTATTTACAGTAAATGAAGGTTTATAACTAAAATAGTCTTTTATAATCATATTAGAGTCACCAGGTTTATAGTTTAGACTGCTTCCTGCCTCAATTTGATAAACTTCTTTTAGCAAAGTGTTTTTACCAAGAACAAAACCTGAAGAAGAAAACATATCAAAAATATATTTTTCTCCTAATTCATGCAGTGAGTTTAAAAAACAACTAATAAAAAAATTATTGCCTTTGGTGTAGTAAAATAGTGGGAAGCTTCTAATTTTATCAACATATGCACCAAATACTTTATTTATTTCATACAATATGCAGAAGAAACCGACATCCGGAATATTAGGCAACATATTAAATAAAATATTTATAGCACTTTTGCCACTAAACCACTTCCCATTATAATAAAAAGAACCCTTAAAATAAACATAATCATGTTTTCTTTTTTCAAAATAAAAAGTATCATCAACTTTCACGTTTACATATAGTTTATTTACTTTATGAATTCCTGTTTTCATTTTATAATTACTTATTTAAAAAATATAACTGCATGAGTATAGGCCTAATTGACAACCAATAATTTTTATCTCTTTTTGAAACTTAATATCATTAACTTTGCTAAATATTTTGTGAGAATCTACGATTTCTTAACTAACTTCAATATAATTTCTATGATTAAAACTTTTTTCTTTTATTATTTTTATTTTCATTTCTTTTTAAATATTCATAGATGTAGTTGGCTATTTCCGTGTGACCTTTTTCATTAAAATGACCTTTTGATTTTGCTAAAGGCCAATAATTGAAATTAATATTTTGTATTTTCAATTTATAAAATAATGGAGATAAATCAATATAATTAATATTGTTTTTTTTTGAAAATTCTATAAATTCATTAATTAAATAATCGTAATCGCTAACAGTCGTTTCTTTATGTATAACAAAAATACAATTTTCTTTTCTTAAATCAAGTATAATTTTTTTTGTTAATTCTGATAATGATTTAATTTTATTTATATTTTTAATATTTTGAATATCATTATTTATTAAGTGAGATAATTTTCCAAATAAAATTGATTTATATTCATTATTTTTAATTAATTGAATAGACCTATTTATGTAACCCAAAATAATACTTTTACCTCTGAATAAGTTGAAAATATTGTTAGAATTATTATCAAGATTATAATCAATTTTAATTTCATTATTTTCAATATATGCGTACGGTCTTGATTCTATTTTTCCACGAGAGATTAAGTCACCAGGAGATATAAAAACTAATTTAGTTGAAGGCTCAAAAGAACTAATAAAGTTTTTATTATAACAATAAATATCATTTAAATTAAAGCCACTTCTTCCAAAGTTTAGTACCTGATAAATATTATCAACTTTGCCTTTATTTAATAATTTTTCTAACTTACTTCTAAAATGATTTCGTTCAAATACCTGTATACCTTCAACATATGAATCTCCAATTAATGCAATCCTTTTTACATTTTCACTCTTTTGATAATCATAATCTTTACCATAATAACCATATTTATTTACTTTACCAATTGAAAAACCTTCATTGAAATAGGTAAATTTATGATTAGGCTTTAAAATAGGTCCAATATTAATATGTCTTTTCGTATTTGAAAGGTTATTTATTTCAGATACTTGAAGATAAACTTCTAAAACTATTATAGTAATGATAAACCCAATAAAGAATCCAATAATATTTCTATTATAATACATAATTAAAACTGAAAATACATAAATGGAGATGGTTTAGAATTAAATAAGTACAGAAAGCTTACTAAGCTAATAGCAAATAAAATACCCGTGCGAAAATAATATTTATTTGATATTAATACGAGGAAGCTGTGTTTTTTTGTTATGTGTTCTACTAAATCATATGCTAAAGTAATAAATATGAATGATAATGTTATTTTAAAAAATCTAATGGTCAAATCACTTGATTCCCAAAATATTATTTTTTTTATGAAATATATTGAAGATTCAAAGCTATCTGCTCTGAAAAATAACCATGTAAATAATACTAATAAATATGTAAAAATAATCTTAATAATATTGTTAAAATTAAAATTAACCATTTTAATGCTAATTTTTTTTCCATTCAAAAGAAATTTATGAATAGCTAAATAAATTCCATGAAGGCCTCCCCAAATAACAAAATTCCAACTAGCACCATGCCAAAGTCCTCCTAAAAGCATAGTGATTAATAAGTTTTGATATGTTCTAAACAACCCCTTTCTATTTCCTCCTAGAGGTATATATAGGTAATCAGTTAACCAAGATGATAATGAGATATGCCACCTTCTCCAAAACTCTGTTATATTTCTTGAAAAATAAGGTTGTTGAAAATTTTTCATCAATTCAATCCCAAGTAACTTCCCTGTCCCTCTGGCTATATTACTATATCCTGAAAAATCTGCATAAATTTGAATTGAAAATAATATAATTGCTGATAATAATTCAGGTGATTTGTATAATTCTGGTTGCGCAAATATCTTATCCACAATCCTTCCTGTAGTATCACCAATAAGAACTTTCTTGAATAATCCAGATATAATTAGAGCAATACCTTCATTTATCTGAATTTTAGTTGGAGAATTTTTAATTGATATCTGAGGTAATAAATTCTTAGCTCTTTCAATTGGACCAGCTACTAATTGTGGGAAAAATGATACAAAAACTGCAAAATCAACAATATTATTTGTAGGATTTAGTTTTCCTTTATAAATATCTATCGTGTAAGACATTGTTTGAAATGTGTAAAATGAAATCCCTACAGGCAATATAATATTAAAATGTAGGTAGTCTAGGCTTAGATTAAAGTGATTCATAAGAATTGAAAAGGAGTCAATGAAAAAATTATAATATTTAAAAAAAGATAATATTCCCAAGTTTACTGATAAACTCGCAAATAATAAGTACTTTCGATTCTTTTGATTAGAACTTAAAAATATTTTTTTCCCTAAATAGAAATCTGAGACTGTTGATATAAAAAGTAAGAGTGTAAATCTCCAATCCCAATAACCATAAAAAATATAACTACTAATTAATAAAAACGGATTTTTATATTTGAAAGGTATTTTGTGATAAATCGGCAGAAAAACAAATAAAAAAATAAAATATATGAATGAATTAAATAACATGAATATTTATATCTATAAAATATCTTCATATTTAATAATATGACATCTATCTTTAATTTTATTAAAACTATTTACTTCATACTTCTCAATTCCAAGGTCAATAAAAATTAAATGTTTTTTACTTTTAAAAGCAGCATTAATTGTTGATGTTCTTGCATAATAAAAAATAATAATATCATAATGTGGAATCACTTTTTCAAATATTTCATTTTCTATATTAATAAAATTTTTACTTTTATAAAATTCAATCAACTCAGTTTTTACGTGTCCTCCTGGATGTGCTTTATAATTAACTACAGAATGTTTATTTTTCATGAAATTTAAAATAGTCAATTCGATTTCAGCTTGAATAGAAGGAATAAATGACGTGACGGTTGAATATGAATGTAGTTTTGTGGCATTTCCAATTAATAATACTTTTTTATTTTCAAAAAGAAGTCTTCCCTTTTTAGGAAATTCAATGTCATTTTTTAATGATTCAATTTTACTTGTAAATAAATTCATAAATGGTGTTTTTTTTATTTTTGTTTTTAAATCATCCGCTAAAAAAGAATACTGCTCGACATAATTAGTGCTTATAATATTATCTAACCATAATCTATGATAATCTTTATTTTGCAAAATCTCCCCGTGAGCAAATGAAACTACATTCTTTTTGTTCATTTTCATAACTCTACACAATAGTCTTAAAGGTGTCTTGTTGCCACAATTAATTATTAAATTTTTAGGAAGTGTATTGATTTTTATTTTTTTATAATCATTATATATCGAACGAAAATGCTCATATAAAATTTTAGCTACATATTTTTTATCAAATTGAATTGAATTAATATTATTCAATATTCTATCGGCTAATCTATTTGATAATCCAATTAAAGATTCTGCATCATTTTTTTCATTACTTTTATTCAAGAAATTTGTAATTGATATGGGTAGAATAAGTCCATACTTATCATATATTTTTAGTTTTTCTAAATTAATTGATTCAATAAAAACAGAAGCAGTAGGCTTAAATATGTATTTAAGTCTATTCATGTTAATTTTTATAAATAGTTTTAACAATTTAAATATTCTGAAATCTGAAAATATTTTCTCTTTTTCTAAATCATAATCAATGACTGATTTATATTTAATTTTGTTTAATTTATTTTTTATTTTTATTATATTAAAATACTCATTGTTAAAATTTTGAATGGAACTATTTTGGATATATATACAATTACAAACATCGATAAAAGATCTAAATCCTATGGATATGATATCTTTTTCTAATTGATTTTGAGAGGTTTGAATTTCTTCAAAAAAAGAAATAATAACTTTTTCCTCTAATTGACGGAATTCCTTCCATTTAGATAAATTTGAAATATTTATATTTTTCATAAAATAATTATTATTGATATAGGACCATTATTAAATAAAAATTGTAGATATATTTATATCCACCATATAAAGAAATAATTTATTGGAATAATATTAAAAGAGGTTACTATATATTTCGGGGCTAATTAAGGAATAAAATATTATGGACTTTTATATAAATTATTATAATATTGAATTTTTATATGATTTTCACGAAAATCTCCTTTAATATCTTTCACTAATATTGGCTCGTCATACTCTTGAATTATACCATCGTTTCTAATGATTACATTAGAATCTAATCCATAAACTCTACCTGTAACAATATTCATACAATTTTCAAAATCAAACAAGGTACTTTTTGATAATAATAAATCTTTTTCAGTATATCCACTACTTCCAATTAGAATTTTATTATTAGAAAAATATCTAAATTCATTTCTATGTATAACTTCAGGTAAATAATTATCTCCTTCATAAGTTGTCTGATTGAATCCCGAAAATAAAATACATTTTCCTTTTGGTTTAAGATATTTAATTGAATCATCAAATGCAGAGGATGAAGATGCGGCCATTACACTGACATCAAATCTATCTGAAATACTATTATTTTCAATTTTAATATTATCAAAATCCTTAAAAACTTTATTTAGGACGTTGACTCTTTTCTCTAAAGATTCTACTATAGTAATTTTTATTTTCTCATTTAATTTATTAAGATAAAAAGCATGTAAACAACCGATAGGGCCTCCCCCTACAATACATATTTTAATATCTTTTTCTTTAATATTTATTTTAGAAATTCGCCACGACCTTATTACACATGAAAGTGGCTCTAAAAAAGATGCTAAATCTAATCTTATGCCTGAAATATCAAATAATTGACTTCTACTAACACTCATAAAATCAGTAAAACCACTGGGTTCACCACTATCTAAACCTGCATGTCTCATTCTGTCACATAAATTTTCTGTTCTATTTTCACAGCTTATACATAAATCTTTATCGCCTCTTGTTAAGCAATTTGAATGAGGTAAAAGAGCGTATGTCTTTTTAGGATAGTCCTCACCTACAATGTTTCCAATAGCTTCATGACCACCTATAAATGCATCAAGGTCACTAGCTGATTTTGTTAAATTATATCTTCTTCTCTCTGAATTACAAACAGATGAAACAGCCCACTTAACACATACATCTGACTTCCTTTTAACTGGAATAGTTGTTTCTTTTAAATCAATATTTTTTTTAGGTGTAATTAATAATGCTTTTACTTGTATTTTTTCCATAAGACTATTTTAGGTTTTCTAATAATAGTTGAACATAATGTCCATCTTCAAACTTTGCTATATTATCATTTTGATAGTCAGTATCTGAAATTTCCTTAACAAAGTGATATAAGCAGTGCACATGAGCAGAAAGCCATCCACTAGTAACTTTAGGAGGTGGGAAGTCTGAATTATCCTCAATATTTGTATAGCATGGAACATATGTATAACCATTATTTTTAGATTTTTTTGAATAATAATAGTAATTATTTAAATCTTCTAAATTCCATTTAATAGCTCCTTTAGTTCCATGTATTTCTAATCTTAAGTCGTCAACACTACCTGTTGAAAGTCTTGAAACCTCTATGTAGCCATCTGCATTATTTTTGGTTTCACATAATATCCAAGCTATATCATCAACTTCTCTATTAAGAATTTTAGTTTTTTTCTTAAAGGAATTTATTTTAAAATCTCCGAGTAAATAATGAATCAAATCTAATACATGCGGCCCCAAATCAATTAAGGCACCACCTGTTCCAGGCTTTAATCTCCATGTAATAGGTCTTTTATCAATATAACTTCCATGTAAGTACATAATTCTAAATTGAATTATATCGCCTAATTCTCCTGAACTAAGAAGATTTTTAATATATGTTATTGCAGGAATATATCTATATTCAAAAACCATATTAGTAATTAGTTTTCTTTTATCTTTAGATATTTTTAACATTTTTTTTGTTTCATCTATTGAAAGTGCCATAGGCTTTTCACAAAGTACGTGCTTATTATATTTTAGAGCAAGTTCAACTTGATTATAGTGAAAATTGTTAGGAGTAGCTATATAAAATGCATCAATAGATGAATCATTTAAAAGATCAGAATAATTTTTCGTGATAAGCTTAAAACCATACCTATCATTTAAAATTTTTATTTCATCATCTGATTTTCTTGGAGAAATCAATATACTAGAAACTTCTATTGGTGGTAAGTCTGGATAATAATCATTTAAAACTTTTGATGCATAATTATACACCTTGCCCATAAATCCATAACCTATTATAGCTATATTAATTTTTTTCATAAATATTACTTTTTTATCTACCTACGGTTCTTTTCAGAGTACTTTTTTCGTCTTCTAAGATTTCCTTAGAATCTACACCCAATGCCAACTCAAAGTTTTTAATTGCTGAAATCATAACCTGCATACCTCTTGGTTCTAGTGACATTGCTTGATCTGTACCCCACATAGCTCTATCTAAAGTAACGTGAACCTCTGTTACTTTTGCACCATATGCAACTGACATTGCAGGAATTAATGGCGATGTATGATGTGATGAAAAACCTACAGGCAATTTATATTTATCTTTTAAAGCATTTATTACTTTAAGATTTATTTTTTCAGTAGGACATGGGTATATGCTGGTGCACTGTAACAATATAATCTTATTATCATCTAAGATATCAAATATTTTTTCAATTTGATTAAAATCTGTACCGCCAGTAGAAATGATTAAAGGAATTTTAACTTCTTTAAGTGCTTTGATAAAATTAATATCTGTACATTTATCTGATGGAACTTTTATAAAAGGTATATCATATTGGTTTAAAAATTTCAAAGATTCAATATCCCAGGCAGAGGCAGACCAATCAACGCCTAATTCTTTACAATAAATATCAATTTCATCATAATCACTCTTAGAAAATTCTATCTTCTTTTTGTACTGAAAATATGTCATTTCACCCCATGGAGTGATTCTTATCTCATTTCTTTTATCCTGAGGTACACATAGTTCTGGTACTCTTTTCTGAAATTTAACACAATCAAATCCAATATTATATGATATTTTGATTAATTCTTTAGCAAGTTCTAAATCACCATTATGATTTATACCTATTTCTGCAATATTATAACTCTTATCATTTGAATTCTTAAAAATATTATTAAAATAATTTTTTTCTTTTTTATAATTAATATATTCTGTCATCTTTTAGAATATTCCTTTTCATATATTTTATTTTACTATTATTTATAGTCATATTTTTCAAGTGCGTTATTAAAGTCTTCATTCGTGTCTATATCAATAACATCTTTTTTATTTAAAATAAATGGTATAATTTTTTCGCCTGAGACTGATCCATTTATAATAGTTTCTCTACGAATAATCTCAATATCTCCTGCAGAATAATATAACTTAGGAAGTTCTTGACGTGGGAGATTATATGGCTCATGTATTGTTTTTTCATAACCTGCGATATATGAATTATCATACAGCTCCCAATGTCTATATGGGTGTTCGGTTGATTCTGTAACAGCCTTTAATGATGTTGAATTAGGATCAGAGTCGATAAGAGCCAGTCCTTTTTCTATTAAATTTGATAGTCTTACTGGTGAAGTTGGCCTTAATAGGACTACATATTTAAATTGTAATTTATATAATTTTTCACATTCAAATAATGCATGGTAAATGAAATCAATATCTTGAGATGAATCTTTAGCAAATTTTTCAGGCCTAATAAATGGTACATCAGCACCATATTCTTTAGAAATTTCGGCATATTTTACTGAATCAGTAGAAACAATAATCTTAGTTAATAAATCGCATTTTTGTGCGTATTCAATAGTATGAGCGATTAGAGGTTTTCCTTTAAAATCTCTAATATTTTTATTTTTAACCCCTTTACTTCCAGCCCTTGCAGGAATTACACATAATACATTCATTATTATTTGATATATTTTATTTAATAATTAGTTTAATGTTAAATTGAAATTAACGACTTAACTATCTCCATAATAATATTGGTAATAATTATAATAATAACCTTTTCCGTATGAATTCGATTCATCAACATCATTCATTACTATACCAAATAGATTTACATTAACTTGATTCATCTGATCTAAAGACCTATCTAATCCTCCTTTTTCCGTTTTTCCAGCTCTTACTACTAAAATAAATTGACTAGCGAATCTGGATAAAATAAAAGTATCTGTCACAGCTAATAATGGGGGTGAATCAATTAAAATTACATCATAATCCATTTTTATTTTTTTTATTAATATTTCCATATTTTCTGAAGCTAATATTTCAGATGGATTGGGTGGTATTATACCGCTTGTAATAATTGATAAATTTTCAATCTCGGTAGGGTTAATTATCTTATCTACATTACTGATATTACCTACTAAAAAATTAGTAATCCCAATATCTTTCTCTACATTAAATATTTTATGGGTGACAGGTTTCCTTAAATCACAATCAACTAGAAGTGTTTTTTTTCCTAAATTCGCAAATGTTATTGCTAAATTCATGATTGTTGTTGTCTTACCTTCACCTGGACCAGGGGAGCTGACCAATATTATTTTAGCATGATTTAGCGATTCTTTTGAGTACATTAGACTTGTTCTTAAACTTCTATATGCTTCTGATATTGGAGATTTCGGATCTTCATGAGTAATCAACCTACGTTGAATTTTCTCAATATTCCCTATTTTTTTTGATAAGTTTTTAGAATGTTCTCTTTTATTATTTATTTTTTTTCCTATTGAAGGTATTAATGCTAATATAGATAAACCTCTTTTATCAATTTCATCAATTGATTTAATTGTATTATCAGCATATTCAAGTAAAAAAGAAATTCCTATTCCAACCCCTAATCCTAGCATTAAGCCTATTAATACATTTACTTTATTTTTAGGTTTTATCCTGTTATAATCAGGTCTTGCCTTATCAATAATTCTAACCTTTCCAACCTTTGAGGCCTCATTTATTCTTGCTTCCTCTAGCTTTTGACGCATTAATGAATATGTTTCAGCGTGAATATTTAGATTTCTTTCTAGCCTTGTATATTTTAAAACTTTTTCTGGTAATTCACCCAATTGTAGTTCATAATTTTCAACTAGATTATCAAATTCTTTAATTTTTGATTCATAAACTGCTGAAACAGCAGTAATACTAATTACTGAGTCCATTAGTGATTGACGATACTTAATTGGATCCGCAACAGATATTCCTTGCGAAATAAGTACTCTCGTTTCTTTTTGTAAATTTAATTTTAATCGATCTAGCTTTTCTGTTAATACTTGTACAATATTATGATTTTCACCTTGTTGGACTATTGTTGAAACTAACTCAGCTTCTTTTATAGCAATTTCATTTTTTAATGTAAATAATCTTTCATTAATTGTATTAATTACTTTTTCAGATAGTAACTTTTCTTCATCAGTAAGTAAATTTTTTATATAATTGATTCTTTCCTGTAATATATTGTATTCTGCTTTTGATTTATACAATTGAGATTCTGAATTAATTAAATTATTTAATAATAAATTTGACATCTCACTCATACCAAAGATTTTTTCTTTTTCTTGGTATTGCTTCAATGAATTTTCAAATTCAGTTAATTCAATTTCTTTTTTCTCAATCTGCTCCAATAAAAATGACTTTAAATGAGACATTTCCCCATTTGCCCATTTTAAATCTATGTTTTTATACTCATCTATTAGAGTATTAACTAGTAAAGCAGCTTCATTAGGATCAATACTTGTAATCGAGATTTTTAAAACATCTGTATTCCTTTGACTATTTACAGAAATGTTCTGTTGTAAATCTAAAGTTAATTGATTCACTAAAGAATCACTAATTAAGAACTCATTTTTTTCATATTCCTCTCCATTAATACTAAAAAAACTATCTAATAATTTACTTAGACCAACTGGAGTATATTTTCTTGTTCCAAAAAAATATAAATTATCTTTATGGTTCGAATTTAGTAATCTATTTACTACAGATTCAGCTGTTGTATGAGAATTTAATATTTCAATTTCATTTTCTAATAAATTCTTATCAGAACCCACTCCCATATCAAATATATTTACCCTAGATGAAGGGTCTTCAATTAGAATCACCCCCGTAGAACTATAAACGGGTGCCAATCTCAAAGTATAGATAACAGATAAAAATAAAATAAGAACTGTTGAAAAACATATTAACTTTAGATGCCTTTTTAATATAAAATAAATATCCCAATATGATATTTCATAATTTTCTATTGAATTGATAATTTTATTTTTTTCTGACATTCAACTATTTTGAATTTAAAATTGTTAAAATTATGGAAAGAATCTGAAGAGAAGAACTTATTAAACTTGAATTAGTAAATAAATAAGAGCTAATAGATTGTTCGACAAAAATTGTATTATGAGGATACAACTTAAAAGTAACTTCTTCCTTAGAATTCAAAATCTCTTCTAAATTTATATTTAATACCTTTTCTCCATTAACCTGTTTAATTGAATTTAATTTCGTGCCAGGTAATGGTCCTCCCGCTAATGATAATAAAGATAAGATGTCAATTCCTTCATAAACTAAATATGTACCAGGGTACTTCACATGGCCAATTACATTCACATACATTCGAATGATTCCATCATCTCCTGTTACATAAGGTTCACTGCTCAATATATATTGCCCTGATACATTACCATATTTATTGACTAAATTTGATTGTGAAAACAATGATATTGATAAAAAAAATGAAAAAAGTATTGTATACTTAAATATATTTAACTTCATGAGATTTTCTTAAAATATTTAATTGTATTTTTTAATCCTAATTCAAGATTTGTTTTTGGCTTCCAATTTAAATAGTTCGTTACAATTTTAATATCTGGATTTCTCCTTATAGGATCATCACTTGGTAGTTCTTTAGTTGCAATCACTTGTTTATTTCCTATTAATTTACAAATCTGCGAAGCTAAGTATTTAATTTTTACCTCTTGAGGATTTCCTAAATTTACAGGTAACTTTCTTTTTAAATTAAACATTAATTTAATTAATCCTTCAATTAAATCATCAACATAACAAAAAGATCTTGTTTGATTTCCATCACCATAAATGGTTATCGGATTTCCTTTTAACGCTTGAATAATAAAGTTTGAAACAACTCTACCATCATCTTTTGCCATATTTGGACCGTATGTATTAAAAATTCTAGCGACCCTTATATCTACTCCAAATTGTCTGTTGTAATCATAGAATAATGTTTCGGCGGCTCTTTTCCCTTCATCATAACATGCTCTTGGGCCAATTGGATTTACGTTACCCAAATATTCTTCAGATTGAGGATGCTCTAATGGATTTCCATAAACTTCTGAAGTAGATGCCTGTAATACTCTCGCGTTATTTTTTTTTACTAATTCTAATACATTTAATGTTCCTAAAACATTTGTCTTGATTGTTTCTACGGGATATTTTTGATATTGAAAGGGACTTGCAGGGCAAGCTAAATTGAAAACATAATCAGCATTAACATTCTCTATTGGGATATTTATATCATGATTTAAGAATCTAAAATTTTTATTTTCTAAAATAGCTTCAATATTTTTTAATGAGCCAGTAAAAAGATTATCAATACAAATAACTTTATAACCAATCTTAATTAATTTTTGACATAAATGAGAACCCAAAAAGCCTGCACCACCTGTTACAAGTACGGTATTCACTTATATTCTTACAAATTGAAAATTAATGGTTTAAGTATCCTTTCTAGAAAATTGAAGTAACACATTAAAATAATTATAGTAATTATATATTTCTCTTCCTTTCAAAAAAATTAGAATTAACAATGATTAATTATTTTAGCTATAACGTCAATTTCTTCATCTTTTAAATAAGGATGCATTGGTATACTAAATATTTTTTCACTAGTATGTTCAGAAATTGGATAATCACCGTAATTATTATTTAATTTATTAAATGCTGTTTGCAAATGTAATGGTTTTGGATAGTAAACTGCAGTAGGAATACCATTTTCTTTTAATTTATTTTGAATAATTTCTCGTAAATTTTTGTTTTCTGCTGAAATTGAAAATTGAGCCCAGACAGATTTATATCCACTAGGAATATTTTGAGTTTTAACTTTTTTATCTAGTTTTTCAATATATTTTGTAGCGACTTCATTTCTCAACTCAATTTCTTCAGCATAATATTTAAATTTTGTTAATAAAATTGCAGCTTGGATAGAATCTAATCTTCCATTAATACCAATTCGAATATTATCATATTTATCATCACCCTTACCGTGTACACGGATGGAAATTAATTTTTTATAAAGACTTTCATCATCTGTAAATATTGCTCCTCCGTCACCATAACAACCCAACGGTTTTGCAGGAAAAAATGAAGTTGCACCAACATCTCCAAAACTACATGACTTTTTATCATTAATTGTTGCACCAAACCCCTGAGCTGAATCTACAACTAATTTTAAATTATTTTTTGTTGCAATCTTTTCAATTTGAACCAAATTAGAAGGTAAACCAAATAAACATACAGGAATTACTGCTCTTAAATTCAGTTTAGTATTATTTTTAACTTCATTAATTTTTTGCTCAAGGTTTAATGGACAAATATTAAATGTATCCTTTTCAATATCAACAAAAATAGGTGTGGCCCCTAAAAGTTGAATTACTTCTGCAGTAGCAATAAAAGTAAAAGGCGTCGTAAAAACAGCATCACCAGGACCAATATCAAATGCCATTAAAGGCATAAGGAGTGCATCAGTTCCAGATGCACATGAAACACAATACTTGGAATCAACAAATTCTGATAATTTTTTTTCTAATTCAATAACTTCTGGCCCCATAATATATTTACCATGGTTTAATACATTATTTATTCCGGATTGAATTTCCCCTTCCATTCTTTTATATTGTGATTTTAAATCTATAAACTGCAAATTAACCTCTATTTTTATATATATTATACATACTTGTTAATAAAATTCTTAAGTCAGAATACTTGGGCTTCCAACCAAGCTTTGATTGAGCTAAAAGTGAATTAGAATACAATAAATCAGGGTCACCAAGTCTTCGCTCAGTAAAATCAAATTTGATTGGTTTATTTAAATATTTCTCGCACCCATTAATGACTTCTAAAATAGAATATTTTTTTCCTGTTGCTAAATTCAATAGTAAATTTTCATCACTTTTTAATATTTTTTATATGAAAGATAATGTGCAGACGCCAAATCAGATACGTGAATATAATCTCTTTCACATGTTCCATCCTTAGTGTTATAATCATCTCCAAAAATACTAATACTTTTTCTATTTTTTATTAAAACTTCCATTACAATTGGTAATAAATTTTGAGAAGATTTTTCTACTCTCCTAATCCTTCCTTTTGAATCATAGCCAGCTGCATTAAAATATCTTAAAATTGAATATCGAATTCCTTTTAGACGAGAATACCAAATTATATACTCCTCAATAGACTTTTTTGTAAAACCATAATAATTAATTGGATTTATTGGGTGATTTTCATCGATAGGTAAATATTGAGGATCTCCATACACAGCAGATGTAGATGAAAAAATTATATTTTGAACCAAGAACTTCACCATCATTTCTAAAATATTTAATGAACCAACTATATTTGTTCTACTATAATTAACAGGCTGTTTCATTGATTCACCAGTAGCTTTTAACGCAGCTAAATGAATAACAGTACTCGGCTTAGAAATCTGAAATGCTTTTTCAATCTCATTTGAATTTAGAATTGATCCCTTTATAAATTCAGCTCTTGAATCTATATTATTAAAATCACCCGTAGATAAATCATCAAATACAAATACATTTTCAATTTGTTCACAAAATTCTAAAACGACATGAGACCCAATATACCCTGCACCGCCAATAATTAAAATATTACTCACTTAAATAGTTCCAAATTAATATTTTGTTTGGTTAGTTTTCAATATTATAATATTTTTTGTACCAATCTACGAAATTTTGTAAACCAACTTCTATGCTTGTTATTGGATTATAATTTAATTTTGAGATAGACTCATCTATTTCAGCATGTGTACTGTATACATCTCCTTTTTGCATTTGAATATTTCGTTTCTTTATATTTTTCCTAGTTTTTGCCTCTATTATCTCTATAAAAGATTTTAATTGCGTTGGCTTATTATTTCCAATATTAAAAATCTCACAAATATCATTTCGCTCAATCATTCTTTCTAATATTTTATTTAGTCCATCAATTACATCATCAATATATGTAAAATCTCTTGATAAATCACCATGGTTATAAACTTTAATTTCATTACCATCAAAAGCAGATTTAGTAAATTTAAAATATGCCATATCTGGCCTTCCCCAGGGACCATAAACAGTAAAAAAACGAACACCGACTGAATTTATTCCATATAAATTGTTATAAGTATAAGCCATTAATTCATTTGACTTCTTTGTTACTGCATATAAACTCACAGGAGAGTCTACTCTATCTTTTGTTGAAAATGGAACTTTCGAATTATTTCCATAAACAGAGGAGCTTGATGCATATATCAATTTTTTAACTTTATTGATTCTAGATGATTCTAAAATATTGAGAAATCCTATAATATTTGAATCAATATAGGCTTGAGGATTCTCTATAGAATATCTTACACCTGCTTGTGCAGCAAGATGGATAATTAAATTAATATTTTGTGATGCTATTAGGTCATTTAATTTATGAAGATTTGCAATGTCAAGTTTTAAAAAATGTAAGTTCTGAAATTTATTACTTTTAACAATTTTATTATTTTTTAAAGAGCTTTTTTTTATTCCAAGCTCCTCTAAACGAGAGTATTTTAGTTCAACATCGTAATAATTATTTATATTATCTATACCAATAATTGAATAATTGGTGTTAATTAATTTTTTTGCCAGGTGAAAGCCTACAAAACCAGCGGTACCGGTAATTAATATTTTAATTTTCAATTATAAACGACTATCACTTTTATTCTTATCAAGGATAGCTTTCAAATCAAAAATAACCTTGTTATTAGATTTAATTATTTTATTTTCATATTCTGATATTACTTCATTGTGGGGGACTGCTAAAATAATTGAATCATAATCTGATATGTTTGGTGAATCTATTAATTCAATATTAAAATTTCTTTTAACTTCTTTTTTGCAAGCAATAGGATCATAAACATCAATATTTAGTCCAAATTCTTTAAGCTCATCATATATTCCAATAATTTTTGTATTACGGATATCGGGGCAATTTTCTTTAAAAGTTATTCCTATAACTAATGCATTTGCACCTTTTATTCTAATTCCCTTTTGAATCATTAATTTTATTACTTTATTTGCAACAAACCTATCGATTCGACTATTAACTCTTCTTCCTGATAAAATTACTTCGGGATAATACCCAAGACTTTCAGCTTTATGAGCTAAATAATATGGATCTACACTAATACAATGACCGCCTACTAATCCTGGCTTATAATTTAAAAAATTCCATTTAGTACCGGCTGCTTCTAAGACTTCATTAGTATCTATTCCAATTTTATCAAAAATTAATGCTAACTCATTTACAAATGAAATATTTACATCTCTTTGTGCATTTTCAATAGCCTTAGAAGCTTCTGCAACTTTCAAGGATGGAGCTAGATGAGTACCTGCAGTAATTATTGAAGCGTATAAATCATCAACTATTTTTCCAATTTCTATAGTAGAGCCTGAGGTAACTTTTTTAATTTTTGTAAGTGTATTTTTTTTATCACCGGGATTTATTCTTTCTGGAGAATAACCACAATAAAAATCTTTATTGAATATTAATCCAGATTCTTTCTCTAATATTGGAACGCAGTTTTCTTCGGTACATCCAGGATAAACTGTTGATTCATAAATCACTATATCTTCATATTTCAAAAATTTACCAATCATTATTGAAGCTTTATTTAAAGGATTCAAATCAGGCTTATTATACTCATCAATTGGCGTTGGTACTGTTACAATGTAAAAATTACAATCTTTTATTTTTTCAGTATTTGATGTGAAAATCATTTTTGAACTTTCTAAATCAGATATTTCGACCTCTTTTGTTTGATCAATTCCATTAATCAATTCATTTATACGATTGATATCAATATCATACCCAACAACATCATACTTTTTTGAGAACTCTAACGCTAAAGGTAGTCCAACATAACCTAAGCCAATAACTGCAATCTTAATTTTCATGATTAAATTTTATTTCCGTATTTATCTACACTACCTACGATTCTTCCGGGATTTCCTACCACTAACGAAAATGGAGGAATATCTTTGGTAACTACAGCACCTGCACCAATTAATGAATATTCACCAATTGTTATTCCACATACAATAGTCGCATTTGCTCCAATTGAAACAGATTTCCCTATAAAGGTCTTTAAATAAAATTGAGTACCTTTTTGTGGAAATTCAGCTCTGGGTAATTTAATATTTGTAAATACCATTGACGGCCCACAAAACACAAAATCATCTAATTCTACTCCTTCATAAATTGAAACATTATTTTGAATCTTTACAGAATTACCAATCTTTACATTATTGCCAATATTCACATTTTGTCCCAAAGAACAATTTTTCCCAATATTTGCACCTGATTGAATATGACTGAAATGCCATACTTTAGTACCTTTACCAATTATTACATTCTCATCTACGAAAGAAGATTCATGTATAAAAAAATTAGACTTCATATTTATTTATTTTTTTAATTCATCGCTAGATTTTAACAAAATTTTTGTCACTTCATATGCATTTTTAATACCAGATATTCTATATTCTTTATCCATATTACCAATAAAATATTTTAATTCTTCGGTTAATGGCATTTTCATATCATAATCAATTTCTTCTATTGGCCCATCGTTTTTCAATGGAAGATTGTCTCCATCTATGATTTCAAACCCTTTTTGATATAATTTTAACGGTTTACCTTCAACTGAATCCTCAAATGTAATCATTCCTCTTGAACCAATGACCACAATACGATGTTCTTTGAACGGATGAAGCCAACTAACAAAAATATGAGCTTTTACATTTTCTGGATATTCAAAAAATGTTATTGTTGTATCATGAACTCCCTCCTGAACAAAATCACCCCCATTCGAAGTTATTCTAGTTGGGAACGAATTTGTTAAATATTGAAAAATTGAAATATCATGGGGTGCCAAGCTCCAAAAGACATTTTCCTCTTTACGTATTTGCCCAAGATTCAACCTATTGCTGTAAATATACTGAAGTTTGCCAATTTTATTTAAATCAATAATTTCTTTAATTTTTTGAACTGCTGGGTGGAACAATAGCACGTGTCCAACCATTACATTTGTTTTATTTATTTCAGCTAAATTTTTCAGTTCTTCTGCATCTTCTAAATTCAGTGTAAATGGCTTTTCTACTAAAACAGGCTTCTTTCTTAAAATAATTTTTTTTGCAAGATTAAAATGAGTTTGAGCTGGAGTGGCAATAATAAATCCATCAATATAAAAATCGTCTATCGCTTCTTCCAAATTTGAATAAAACTTTAAATTCGGATATAACGTTTGATTTTTTTGGTTTAAGCGATTATCTGGCTCTACAATTGCATAAAGACAACCTAATTCATTTAATGTTTTTATATGATTTTTTCCCCAATAACCAGCGCCTATTACACATATTTTTTTTTTCATATCATTCTATTTAATATTTTTTGGAAAAGATTTTTCGCGTTGCTTTCTTGAATTTCAAATGGAAGTATTTTTTCTCCTTTTATTAGTTTTAACGGATTCTCTTTTACCAATTTTTCACTTTTTCTACCCATGATATTCTCACATAATAACATAGCATCTTTTAAACAAAAATTTCGCTTCAAATCATTGTGTGCATCTGAACCTATAAAATGTACCATATTTCTTTTTAACAAGATTTCCGAAGTATTTTTACATTTTTTCCCGAAATGGCCAATTAAGCTTCCCGCATCAATCTGTATAAGACAACCAGAATTTATAAGTTTAACAACGATGTCAATATTGTCTTGAATCGGTTTATAGCGCTCAGGATGCGCAATAATCGGAGTTGTTCCTGATAGGCTTAATTTAAATAATTCTTCATCATAATTGATAGGTAATTGATATGGTAAAAATTCAATCAGCATATATTTACCATGACCAAAGACAGTAATCAGATCACTTTTAATTTCTGTTAAGTTTGGCAAGTAAAAAACCTCTGCCCCAGGATGTAAATTAATGTTTATACCCTGCATTTCATTTTGTACATTTTCAATACACTGATTTACAATTTCAAAATTAATTTCTTTCTCGCCCATTTTAGGATGTTGATAATGTACAGTACAAATAATATCTGTAATACCTTGTTCTGAGGCTGTTTTTAACATAGATAATGTTTGTTGCATACTTTTAGATCCATCATCTAAATTAGGTAAAACATGATTATGGAAATCAATCATATATTTGTTCTACCTATTCCGTAATATTCCATTCCTATTTTTTTTAAAAAATTAGGATTATACTGATTCCTTCCATCAAAAATAATTGGATAATTCAACTTATCTTTAATTATTTCAAAATTGGGCTGCCTAAACTGTGCCCACTCAGTGACTAAAATTAATGCGTCGGAGTCATCTAAAGTATCATATTCTGAATTACAAAAAGTGATTTTTGTCAACTCTTCTTGGTTGAATTCTTTTTGTGCACTTTTCATAGCAATTGGATCAAAAGCCTTTATTTTTCCCCCACTTTCTATAATAGACCTAATTAAATAAATAGATGGAGCTTCTCTCATATCATCTGTTCCAGGTTTAAACGATAACCCCCAAATTGCAAAAACCTTACAAGTTAAATCCTGGTTAAACCTCTTTTTTACCTTTTTAAATAAAATATTTTTCTGTTTTCTATTTCTTTTTTCCACGGAGTTTAAAACTATTGGATCAAAATTATTATTTTTTGCAGTTTGAACAATTGCTTTTACATCCTTGGGGAAACATGAGCCTCCATACCCACATCCTGGATATATAAAAGAATAACCAATTCGACTATCTGAGCCAATACCCTTACGAACATTTTCAACATCAACACCTGTTAACTCACAAATTTGAGAAATTTCATTCATAAAAGAAATTTTAGTAGCAAGCATAGCATTTGCAGCATACTTTGTCATCTCCGCATCACGCCTTGACATATTTATAATCTTAGATTTTTTCATTGAAAATGGTGTATAGAGTTGACTCATAATTTCATTTGCTTTTTTAGAATTTGAGCCAATGATTATTCTGTCTGGATAATTAAAATCCTTAATAGCATCACCTTCTTTTAAAAATTCAGGATTGCTTACAACGTCAAATTGAATATTTAAATTTCTTGAATTAATTTGATTTTGAATAATTTCTTCAACCTTATCCCCAGTTCCAACGGGCACAGTAGATTTATCTACAATAATACAATAATTATCTATTTTTGCACCTATCTCGTTTGCTACTTGATATACATATTTTAAATTGGCATTTCCGCTTTCATCAGAGGGTGTACCAACTGCAATAAAAATTACAGCATTTTCAGGAATAGTATTAGGAACTTTAGTAGAAAATTTCAATCTATTCGAATGGATATTATTTTCAACTATATCCTTTAATCCAGGTTCGTATATTGGTAATTCAGATTCTTCATTTAATTTTCTAATTTTTTCTAAATCGCTATCCACACAAGTAACATTATTGCCCATTTCAGCTAAACAAGCACCTGTTACTAAACCAACATATCCCGTCCCAATAATATATATGTTCAAATTAATTTCTCTTTTTTAATTGAATTAATAAAATAATATGCACCGATAATTGTTAAAGTTATATAACTATAAGCATGAAGAATTATGCTATATGAATTAGATATATCTGCACTAAACCCTAAAAGTGATACCATTGTAAATTTAACTGCTGCATGAAATGTACCTATTGCACCTGGAGCTGAAGGAACTGCCATTGTAAGAGAAGTTAAAACTAAAACTAACATCGTTTGCTGCCAAGACATATTTAGTTGGAATGCATATTGTATTAAATGTGTATCAAGCCAATAAATAAACCAAATAATTATTGTCCAAAATAAAATATAAATTGAAGATTCTAATTTGATATCAGTAAAAACACTAAAAAATTGTTTTAAAAAATTGAATTTTATATATTTTCCTATTTTGAAAAATTTATTAAAAATAAAAAACAGAAAAATAAATAAAAATAATATTAAAACTACTAAATTCATCCAACTCTTTATATCTTTAGGTATCGGATAAAAAACAGTTAAAATTCCAAAGAATATAAATAACCCAACCAAATCCATAATACGTTCTAATACGATGGTACCAAAACAATAACTCTTAGAAAGTCCGGTTTTATTAGAAAGCAATAAAGTTCTATAAACTTCACCCGCTCGAATTGGAAGCACATTATTACCAAAATAACCAACCATCTCAATATCAAATAAATTATTCGTTGTCACTTTATCCGATTTAATCAATAAGTTCCATCTAATAGCCCTAAGCCATACAGACAATATAATAGAGATGCAAGCTAAAGCAATATAAAAAAATTTTGCTTTTTTAAATGCAATTATAAATTCATTGAATTTAAAATCTTGAAAAGCCCATATCAATCCTATTAAACTAATAAAAATACCAAAAATAGTTTTAAAATCTAATTTAAAGTTTAAAATATTCAATATTAAGGCCTTAAATCAATAATAAAACTGTCTTTAAAATCAGTATTCAACTTTTTATTATCTAAATTTATATTTTTTATTTGTAGATCTTTTACCTGCGATAAAGTTGGCTTCAAATAGTGTTCAAGTTCTATTACTGAAGAATCTAATGGTGAAAAACTTACGTTAAAAAGTAAATTATATTTAGCTATTTCGACTTTACATTCGATAATATCATTATTATAACAATTAGTATCAATTTTTACATTTCTATTTTTAAAAATATCATAGAAATTTCTAATTAAACTTAAGTCAGGAACATCGATGATCAATTGATTTGTTATACTATCATAAACTTGTGTCGATTCAAGTGAATAATATATGTTTTTTTTTCCTAATTTTATTTGGAACTTACTATCATCTACAATAATTATCTCAAAGCTCGAATTAATTTCAGAATATTGATTACTACTTAATAATTTACCAGAAATCATTAAAGGTGAAATCTTTAGTAATTTTAATTTATGGTCAATCCAATTATCAATTATTGAATTTCCAAATCCAATAGAAATAAAAAATACAATTAGCTTCATAATCCAACTTGCTCCAAATAGGATTCATCAACAAGTACATCACGAGCTTTACTTCCACTGTATCCAGATATTATACCCAAAGACTCCAATTCGTCAATTAAGCGACCTGCACGACTATATCCAATTCTGAATCTTCTTTGTAATAGAGAAACTGATGCCTGATCAATTTGAATAACTAATCGTGCAGCATCAGATAATAATTCATCCCTATCTTGACCAAAATTAATCTCGGGACTATCACTTTTCTTTACAATTTCAGGAAGTCTAACTTCTTCAGGTCTAGGTTGCGAAGTAATATGATTCATAATTTTTTCAATCTCTTCAAGAGTAATATATGCATTATGTAAACGAATTGGTGTAGACTGTCCTGGAGGCAGTAATAACATATCTCCTCTACCTAATAATTTTTCAGCTCCCATCTGGTCAATAATAGTCCTAGAATCTACTTTTGAAGAAACTTGGAAAGCTATTCTTGCAGGAAAATTTGCTTTAATTACACCAGTTATTACATCTACTGATGGCCTTTGAGTTGCAACAATTAAATGTATCCCAACAGCTCTAGCCATTTGAGCTAGCCTAGCAATTGGATCCTCTATTTCTCGGCCAGAAGTTTGCATTAAATCTGCTAATTCATCAATTAAAACCACTATAAATGGCATTTTCTCTAAGTTTGGATTTGACTTGCATTTATTATGATATTCACCAAGATTTCGAACAGTTGCTTTCGAAAAGACATCATACCGTCGCTCCATTTCAGAGAGAGCTGCATGAAGAACAGCAACTGCATTTTCAGGTGTCGTCATGACGTATTCTTCAATATTAGGCGATGTAATAAGATGATATCCAACCAATTCTCTATAAGTTGATAGTTCAATTCTTTTCGGATCAATCATTATAAACTTAACTTCATCAGGTCGTGCCTTATATAGGATTGAAATAACTACAGTATTGATACAAACAGATTTTCCTGCACCCGTTGCACCAGCTATTAATAAGTGTGGCATTTTTGCTAGATCAAAGGTAAATGCTTCACCTTTTGTGGTTCGACCGATAGCTAAAGTTAATTTAGACTCTGCCTCAATATATTTTCGTGAATTTAAAATATTGCGAATAAAAACAATCGCTGGATTTATATTTGGTAATTCAATTCCTACGGTTTTAGAGCCTGGAATTGGAGCAATTATTCTAACTCTTTGCGCTTTCATAATTCTTGCTAAATCATCTGCAAGATTAACAAATTTATTGACTCGAACACCCTCTGATGGCTCTACTTCAAATAGCGTTATAACTGGACCAGGCGAAATTCGCAAAACCCGTCCATGAACATTAAAAGTTTCTAAAGCATGTTCTAGCTCCTTTGCTTTATCATTTAAAATCTCCTCAGACATATCTTCACGAATTTCAGGTGGGTTATATAATAAATTTAGTGTTGGAAGCTTATATTGTAAAAATCTAGCTCGTCTTTCTGCTTCAGAATCTAGGTCACCTTGTTCAACTTGAGTAATTTCACTAATTTCAATTTCTTCAGTATCAATTTCTTCAGTTATTTCATTTATATTTAATTGCTCTTGGTCTTTTTGTTCATGCCTATTAATTTCTAATAAAGAGTCTTCCTTTCCTTCTAATTCTTCTTCAATTTTATCATTTAGACTTTCTTCGGAATTAGATGTTAATTCTTCTTTTTCAGCAATTTTTATTTCTGGATCGACACCAAATACTTTTGCTTTTTTGTATTCCTTTAATTTAATAATAATTATATTAAATAGATTTAAAATAAATTTCTTAAAAATTACTAAACCGTCTTTCACAGAATAATTAAAGTATCCAGAAATAATAAAAACCAATGATGTGCTTATAATTATAAATAGTCCTAAACCGCCAACAAAATCATAGATGAACTTACCAAGCATTGAGCTAAATAGACCTGCATGTGTAAAATTAGATATATCAGATTCTTTAAAGAGTAAAATTGTCCAGTTAAAAATACCTAACCAAAGACCCGCTCCAAAGAAATAAGAACATTGATGAATTAAAAATCTAAAAGGTTTATTTGAGAATAGTCCTCCTCCAACTACTCCTAAAATAATGGGGAAACAAAATGCACCAACTCCAAATGTATATTTAATTAAAATATGTGATACGTAAATCCCAAAATAACCTAAATAATTATTACTTTTCTGATCATGAGGAAAAGTCATTTCTTCCGTAGGGTTATATGAAACTAAACTAAGGAGAACTAAGAAGCCTAAACCCATCATCAAGATTCCAACAATTTCCCGCTGTCTAGTTGACATATTATCTAGAAACTTAGGCAAAAAGTGAGGTTAATCCTATAAATGGTGGCTTAATTATTACTGCGTTTAATTTTTTATCTCGAATAGATACAGATATTTTTGTACCTATATTATGAAATCCATTTTTCACATACCCAAGACCAATTCCACAATTTAAAGCTAATGATTGAGTACCACTACAAATTTCACCAATTATGTTATCTTCATTATAAATCAAATATCCTTTTCGAGGGATTCCTCTTTCTTCTAATTTTAATGCTACGAGATTTCGATCTAAACCATTTGATTTACATCTTTTTAAATTTTCAATTCCAATAAATTGATTTTTAAAGTCAGTTATCCAGCTTAATCCAGCCTCTAATGGATTAGTACTTTCATCAATATCATTTCCATAGAGACAATATTTCATTTCCATCCGGAGTAGATCTCTTACTCCTAATCCACAAGGCTGAACACCTTTACTTAATAAAACCTCCCATATCTTTTGGATATTATTTCCAGAAGCATAAATTTCAAACCCCAATTCACCAGTATATCCAGTTCTACTTAATATTATTTTTTCTCCATTAAAATCAATTTCACGTGCGTGATAAAATTTTAAGTCATTTACTTGTTGGAAAATATTTTCGAGTGTATTTCTAGAATTAGGTCCTTGAATTGCAATCAATGAATATGAATCACTCAAATTTTTAACTTCAACATTTTCAATTAAATTTCTATTAACCCAACTCCAGTTCTTATCAATATTAGAAGCATTAATAACCATAAAGTATCTATCTTTAAATTTATATAAAATTAAATCATCAATAATCCCACCATTTTGATTACACATTACTGAATATTGAGCACGACCATTATAAAGCCGAGAAACATCATTTATAGTCAATCTTTGGAGAAATCGCTCTGCATTTTCCCCTGAAAATTCAAATTCGCCCATATGAGATACATCAAACATTCCAACATCTTTGCGGATTGATTGATATTCTTTTTTTATTCCTTCAGGGTATTGAACAGGCATTTCAAATCCTGCATATGGTACCAGTTTTGCATTTAATTTCAAATGAGAAGGATAAAGTATTGTTTTCTTTAATTGAGTAATTTCAATGCCTTTCTTATCAAATTTTCTGTTTTATCTAGACCATCAGATTCTACAATAGAATCTAAGACATGCTGAATATCTTTAGATTTAAACCCTAATAAAGCTAATGCATCACTTGCTTCTATTTGTGCTAGACTTCCACCGCTTCCCTCTTCAATTGGCAAATCATCATCAGACATCTTTATAAACTTATCTTTCAATTCAATAATAATTCTTTTTGCAGTTTTTGGCCCAATCCCTGGTACTGCAGTAAGCATACTTACTTCACTGCTTATAATTCGTTTTTTAAATTCTTGTGGTGAAATATTAGACAACATCGCAATTGCTGTTTTAGGTCCAATCCCAGAAATCCCGATTAACATTTTAAACATTGTTCGTTCTTTTTCATCATGAAATCCAAAAAGCTCTTGTGAATTTTCAGTTACACTAAAATGAATTAACAATGAAATCAATTCCCCCGCTTGAGGACATTGATCATAGGTACTCGAAGTTATATTACATAAATAGCCTACTCCGTTCACATCAATTACAACATTAGATTTATTTTTACTGTGTAATTTCCCGTGTAAATATTCAATCATCATATCTAAACTGTTTTGTATGACATAGTGCAATTGCAAGTGCATCACTCGCATCATCTGGAATTGTATCAGATTTTAGTCCTAATATCATTTTTACCATATATTTCACCTGATCTTTAGATGCATTTCCATTGCCCGTAACAGCTTGCTTCACCTTCCTTGGGGAATATTCATAAACAGGAATTCCCGACTGTGCAGCACCCAAGAGAGCCATCCCTCTAGCATGCCCCAACATCATCATAGATTTAACATTTTTAGAGAAAAAACTACCTTCAACGGACATAGCCTTGGGTTTAAACTGATTAATAACTAACTCAATATCATTATAAATTACTCTCAATCTTTTTTCTAACGCCATATCAGAATTTGTAGAAATAATTCCAAAATCAATTAAATTAGGGTTTTCATTTTGCATATTTATCAAACCAAATCCCATTTTTCGTATTCCTGGATCAATCCCTAAAATAGTCAAAAATTATAATTCCGGAGATATTTTAGCAAGTTCATCATCATCAATTTCAAAATTTGTGTATACCTTCTGAATATCTTCATTGTCTTCAAGCAGATCTAATAGTTTAAGTAAATTAACCGCGTTATCACCCTTAATATTAACTTTATTTTGAGGTTCTAATGTTAATTCTCCCGATTCAATCTCGATTCCAGCTTCCTCCAACCCTTTACTCACATCTCCAAAAAATTCTGGTAAAGTAATTATGGTAAAGTTATGTTCATCTTCCGAACTAAAATCATCTGCACCTAAATCTAAAGCAGTTTCAAATAATTTATTTTCATTACTATTTTTTTTAGATACAGTAATGATTCCTTTTTTCTCGAACATCCAATTTACACAGCCTGGCTCACCTAAATTTCCACCATTTTTAGACATTAAATGACGGATTTCAGGGACTGTTCTATTTTTATTGTCTGTTAATACAGAAAGTAAAATGGCAACACCACCAGGACCATAACCTTCATAGACATAATCCTCAAATTTCATCCCTGGCAGATCACCTGTTCCCTTTTTAATAGCTCTTTCTATATTATCTTTGGGCATATTAACAGATTTTGCTTTTTGAATAGCTAAACGTAATGCAGGATTCATTTCAATATCACCACCACCATCTCGAGAAGCTAATGTAATATCCTTAGAAACTCGTGTGAATGCAGCCCCTCTCTTTGCATCAATAGCTGCTTTTTTACGCTTTATTGTTGACCATTTACTATGACCTGACATTTATCTCCTGCATTTATTTTTTCAGCTTACTAACAAGTCCACTGAGAATTTCCTGTCCAGGCTTACTAAACCAAATATCAATAATCTCTTGTGTATAAATCTTTTGATTCTGTTTAATTTCTTTAATAATAGAATCTCTTAATTTCAATTTTGTTAATCTTTGTTGATAATTAGGTAGCTTTAACCAAGTTTTCATTCTAATCTTAGTTTCTTCCAATACATTATCTAAAGGTATTATTTCATCTATTAATCCAACATTTAATGCCTTTTTAGCTGAAACTAATTTACCTGTAAGCCCATATTTTTCTGCGTTGCGTGGGCCTAAAATATATTGAAAAACTTTCCCAATTGCTCCAGGTAAAATCAAACCAACAGCTACTTCATTTAATCCAATTTTATAATTACCTTCCGCCATAACCCTATAGTCTGTCATTATAGCTAAAACCGTTCCTCCTGCAGGACTATGGCCCGTAATTGCACTAAATATTAATTTAGGGTATGAAAAGAGTTCTACTAAAAGCTGATTAAATTTAATCCAAAAGTTTGTTATTTCCTGTTTTGATTGAGGAAAAAGCTCTAAAACATCTAATCCAGCAGAGAAAAAGCCTAAGTTACCTGTAAGTATTATTCCATCAATTGAGTCATCATTTCTAATAATAGACAAATGTACCAAAATTTCGTCTACCATCTCCTCATTTATCGCATTTGCTTTTGGTCGATTTAATTGAAGGATAGCAATTTTATCTTCTATATTTTTTATTACAGTCATTTTTAACTATTGAATCTTCTTAATTGAACAAAAAACCAATAAACATTTGTATAGTAATTTACTTATTGAAATTGTTTTAATTTAAAATAATAATTAAATCAAATCATTAATTAATTCAACTAAGTTTGCAATGATTTAACTATTTTTAAAATTTAATTTTAATTAATTAGAAAATATTCTGTTATTATTATTGATTAATTGCAAATTAGCTAATAATGAGTTTCAGATAATTCATAATTATTTTCGTAATTTTCAGTATGATATTTAAGGAATTAAATTTGATGGCAACTTTAAAAAAAATTCTATCCAACTTAATTATTTTAATTACAATAACAAATTGTGTCGAACATAAAATTCGTATTTCTGTTGAACCTAATGGAAGCTTCAAATATTCTCATTTAATTGAAGGCGACAAGGATGATATCTTAAATTTAGACTATCCAATACCAGAGTCATCCGATTGGATTATTAAAAATAATTTAAATAATCTAACTGAACCATATTTTTACTCATTTGAAAAAAAATTCAATGAAAATCAAACCTTACCAAATAATTTTTATAATGACGACTCCATAAGAAAAGATATTCTATTAAATCATAAGATGAATCTAGATTATAAAAATAGGTTAATATATGAATATTATAATTTCAATTTCTCATTTGAGGGCAGAGATGCTAAAGAAAAATATCCTATTCTACATTCATTCATACAGAATCAAGAACAGGCTCCGCAGGGTTGGGTTCATAATGGTTTATCTTATATCTTTAATCAGGCAATAATTGAGTCTAACATTGGTTTTAATATAAAAAACATTATATCTCTTGCTATAAATGACTGGCTTAATATCATAAAGAGAAACTACGATAATGAGTCACTTCAAGAAAATTTTGAGTTTATTAAAATGGATGGAATTGAAATTGTAAAAAAACATTTAATTGATGATTCTATTGAAAATTTTATAATATTACTAACAAAATTTGAACAAGAAACACGTATAACAATTGATTTGGCCGATGATATTTTTGAATTATATCTATTTCTCCCAGGTTTTTATTATGAAACAAATGCTGATTCAATTTTTAACGACACGTTGCTTTGGCGTTTTTCAGGAATAGATTTTGCAGATAAAGATTATCAATTGATTGCAAGATCATCAATCTACCATAAATCTAGATTCCATTGGACGATAGTTTCGATTATGCTAATTGTTACTTTTATAACTCTTTATTGGATTACAAGAAATGTACCTGATCCTTTAAAAACAACTAAAAATTCAAATTAATTGTTAATGATATAAGTCTGTGATAAATGTCACAAAATAATACTTGCAATAAAAAAGAAAAAATTCCAAATTTAATAACTTAATTAATTTAATTATCTTTGAATAATCTAATAGAAAAAATTAAAGATCTTTGGGCAAGACCAATTTCAAAGGTTATTTTTGCCTTAATTGCTGTATGGACTATTGGTGGAATTGGAATCTATTTTTTAGAAGGACATCCTCAATCTGACTTCAATAGTATTCTAAATTCACTTTGGTGGACAATTGTCACCATGACTACTGTTGGATACGGAGATATGTCTCCAACAGGAATACCTGGTAGAATATTTGCAATAATCATAATGATGTCTGGAATTGGACTAATTGCACTCGTCACAGGTACGATTTCTTCAATATTTGTTGCAAAAAAAATAAGAGAAGGGAAGGGATTGGAAAAAATATCACTCGAAGATCATATCCTGATTTGTGGATGGAATCGAAAAATGGAACATATTATTAATTCCTTAATCAATTTATCAGAACATAAGATTGATTTAGTATTAGTAAATGAAGAAGCTTCTGATAAATTAAATTCATTTATCCAAAAATTCGATATCAACATCAAATTTGTTATTGGTGATTATTCTGAGGAATCCATTTTGAAAAAAGCAAATGTATCTAAAGCAAATGCAGCTATAATTCTTATGGATTACAAGCAAGGTAATGACCAAAAAGCAATAATTACAACGCTCGGTATAAAGCATCTTTCTTCAGATTGTAAAACTATAGTTTATGCTAATGATAAAGATAGCTTGAGGTATTTAAAAAGAGCAAATGCAGATGCAATTATTTTTGATGATGATTTTGAAACCTTTATGGCTGCAGCACATATCCTTGCTCCTGGAATACCAGAAGTAATAAATCGAATTTTAGATTATAACTCACCAAATAGTTTAAGAAGTATTGATATTCCAAAACCTTATATCGGCAAATCATTCAATGATTTATTTAATTATCTAAGAAATAATAAAAAATTGATATGCATAGGAGTCTATGAAATTCACCATAAAATGGGTGTAAATGAAATATTATCATCGGATACTTCTGCTCTTGATTTATTCATAGAAAATAAATTAAAACAAGCGGGTCACCAGCTAGTAAATAATGATAAAACAGGAGTAGTTATCAATCCAGAAGATGATTACATTATTAAACCAAATGAAGGGGCTTTAGTAATAGAATAATGGAATTAAATAAATTTTCTCTTTTTAAAGGCTTAAGTTCAGTTCAAATCGCAAAATTTGAAAAAGTAGTAACAAGAAAAAAAGTGTCTATGAACGATGAAATCATAAAAGAAGGTGATGCGGGAGATTCATTAATTTTTTTATTAGATGGTGAAGTAAGAATTTCAAAACCTTTAACACTTGTCACAAATACTAATGATTTTGATGATAGAGAAAAAGAGATGATAACTCTAAATTCTTCAATTTATCCATTTTTTGGAGATTATTCTTTATTTACAGATAATAATAAAAGAACTGCAAATATAGCTGCAAGTACTGATGGTGAGATTGGTGTATTGATGGCTGAAGATTTTTTTCAAATTTGTGAGTCAGATTATCAGCTTGGTTATTTAGTAATAAAAAACTTAACGAAGAATATTACCAATCACGTAGTAAAACAAGGAGACGATATTCTTAAACTAACTACAGCTATTTCCTTGATTTTAGAAAATTAAATTTCTAATACAATATTAACTAACAAAACAATATCTACGATATTTAAAATATTATCTGAATTCATATCTCCACAACTACAGCTATCTAGAGAATCTCCTAAAATACACCCATCAATAATATTAACTATATCAATTACATTAACTGTATTATCGCTATTACAATCCCCCAAAATTATATAACTAAAATAATTAGCACCAATATCGCTTCTTGATCCATCAGGATCAGTCAATTCAGGGCTACCTTGATTTATACATGGAGAAGATTCAATATAATTAAAGTTAAAGTTATTTAAATCTGTAAAATATGGATTTTGATTAATATTTCCAATACCAGGTTCGGGCTCTAACTGAGTCCAAATATTTCCTCAGCCAGGGCAATTTTCCATGTATACTTCCCCATTACCCCACCCATTACAATAGGATACATGACAGTTTGGAATTTCTGTATAAATTGCCAAACCATACGCTTCATTATTTATAAAATTACAGTTAACTACAGAAACATCAGTATTATCTAATAATTTTAAGCCCATGTAATCATTTATAAAATTACAATTTCGAATTTCACCTTTAGCATATCCAGAATAATATGCACCATATTCAAAACCATTAATAATTGATACGTATTCCATATCTAATCTGACATCTGAATCTTCGAATTGCGCTGAAACCCAGATTCCTAGTCCTTCATCTAAATTTATGATAGCTCCATTACCTTGAATAAATACAGTTCCCTCGTAAATACCAAATCCACCAGTATACTCTTCATTTGGATCTAAAATTAAATATTTATCATATCCATATGCAGGCCCAGCTTCAAAATATACATCCCACATTGATATTGAATGTCCAAACTGAAATAAAATAAATATTAATAAGAAATAAGTTTTCATTATTTTTCCTTTTTTATTGGTCTTCTATAATATTCGAATGAAACTTTACTGTTATACCACTCAGGAAATATTTTTACAGTTTCGGTATTTGAAGAAAAGTTTTTAGCAATTCCTAATTCTGTATGTCCTGTAATAAACTTATAATTTCGTTTTCTAACCCAATTTAAATACACTCTTTTTAAAGATTTTGAATATCCACCCCTTTTTTGAAAGTTTCCCTTTACAACAAAAGCATAAGTATAAATTGTATTTTGCAGACCAAGATTTACATCATAATGCGCCCAGGCTTCCTTTCGAAAATATTCCAATGGTACACCAATAATATATCCAATAATTTTATTATTTTGTCGTGCAACAAAAGGAATTGTATCCTTATTAAAATATTTAGTTATATTACTTTTTGTTAACTTAGCAGATTCACCAAATTTTTTAACTAATTCATCGGATACTTCTATAAGCTGAGCAATATCGTCACTACCTATTTTTTCAATGAGTTCAATTCTAAACCCATTCAAACCCTCGGCAATTACCTTTATTTTAGATTTTTCTAATATTCCTAAGGCAAGTTGTTCCATTTTTTTAATATATTTATAAGTTTGACTATTAAACAGAATTAACAAATTTATTTTAAAATAATAATAATATGATAATATAAATTACTTGGGATTCGTTTTACTTTCTAACATAAATACTGAAACAATATGAAAACAATTTATCAACTAGTAAATTTATTAATATTACTAACATTTTTATCAAGTAAAGACTCTTTAGCAATTATGAAATATAATCCTAATTTAGGGTTAGATATGAAAGGATTGATAAATCAACCTAACAGTTCTATTAAAATAACAGAACAAGCAATTGAGTTTATAATTAATAAGACTAAAAATCATTCAATAGAAAATATAAACGCAGATGATGTTGTATATATTGAAACTTCTGTTGGAAAATTTAAATTAAAACTTTTCCCAGAAGTAGCACCAAAACATTGTAAAAACTTCAAGAGATTAGCTAATAGTGGATTTTATGATGGGACGACTTTTCACAGAGTTATAAAGGGATTTATGATTCAAGGCGGTGATATATTATCTAGAGATTTCGACCCAGATAATGATGGTATGGGTGGTCCTGGATGGATAATTCCTGCAGAGTTTAATAATAAATCCCACAAAAGAGGAATTTTATCTATGGCACGATCAACAGATCCTAATTCTGCAGGAAGTCAATTTTTTATATGCGTTGAAGATGCTTTTCATTTAGATAATAATTATACTGTTTTCGGAGAGGTTATAAATAATATCCATATTATTGATAGAATTGTAAAATCTCCAACTGGCTACAGCGTCGCAAAAATGAGTTCAAAACCTGTTATACCAGCTGGAGAAAATAAAGAGAACTGGGTTAATCTTACTGATCCTAAAACTGGAAAAGAAATTTTTTCTAAAATCCCTCTCAATATGAATCCAAATAGTTATCGTCAAGAACAACAAAGATTACTTAATAGTGATAAGCCTTTGTCAGAAATTATTATCAAAAAAATCCGGGTAAAACCAGATGATAATTAAAAATCCTTTCAGATCTAATACCAAAATTACATTTAGTCATGTAATAAAAAATCTTATTCATGAAGAATGTTTGTAGGAGAGATATGATTTACATACAAACTTATAATAATTTCAGGTATTAATGAATATAATTTTGATACAAACTTTAGGAATATCTGAACAAATTACAACAAAAAAAATGTCTAAATTAAATAGTAATATTTTAATTGTCTTTTTAAGCCTGATAAATAAAGTTTATTTAATAATAAATTTTCAAAAATATAAAAATTAATTTAAAATGGTTAAAATTTTATAAATTAAATTTTAATGATTAATGAAAAATCATTAAAAAAAACTAATATTATAGTGTTTTAACGGAATAAATAATCATATGAAAAATATTTTACTAATATTGTTTTTACTTTTTAAAAGTATTGGATTTGCAATTGAATTTGATGAAGCAGTTAATTTTAAAACTTCCCTCAATAAATCATCTTACAAAGCAGGGGAACCATTAGTTTTACATTTTGACGTAAAAGTTGCTGAAAATTTCCATATTTATTCTACAAATCCTGTTAATTCATTAAGACCAACTGAACTTGAATTTTATGACTCAACATTTTTTGATATATACGGTGATTTTAACGAACCAAACCCAACAATTAAATATGATAAAAACTTTGATATGGATGTTGGTATTCTTAAAAAAAACTTCAGGATTTCTAAAGATTTATTTGTTTCAGAATCTTTAAAACCAGGTAAATATCAAATCCAAAGTACCCTAGTATATTTGGCTTGTGATCCAACAATGTGTATTCCTATGTGGGATGATTTTGAATTTACTCTTTTGATTGAGGAAGGTAAATTCATCCCCTCTGCGGCTAAAACAAGTAACTCTGATTCCATGATTGATGATGCAATCTCAGAAGGATTGGGTTCTTTTATATTGCTCGCAATTACAATGGGGTTTTTGGCATTGTTGACTCCCTGTGTATTTCCAATGATTCCAATTACAGTCTCTTTTTTTACAAAAATGGGTGAAACAAAAGGATCTTCACCATTAAAAAGTGCAACTATATATACACTTGGAATTATTAGTATATTCACAACATTAGGATTAATTTTAGCAGCAACTTTAGGTGCAGCAGGTGCTAACCAAATAGCATCTAATCCTTGGGTTAATATATTTATAGGTTGTCTTTTTGTTTATTTTGCATTTAGTTTGTTTGGACACTACGAAATTGAAATGCCGGCAGCATTAAGGCAATTTAGTATGAAGCAAGAGCAACGTGGCGGTATAATAGGGATTCTATTTATGGCATTTACATTCACCCTCACTTCATTTACTTGTACTGTTCAATTTGTAGGACTTTTGCTCGTAACAGCAAGCCAAGGTGATTACCTTTGGCCAATTTTAGGCATGATATGCTTTGCTACAGCATTTGCACTACCATTTTTCTTTCTTGCATTGTTTCCTCAATATTTATCCAAATTACCCCAAAGTGGTGGATGGCTAAATTCAGTAAAAGTAATAATGGGATTTTTAGAGCTCGGTGCTGCTTTTAAATTTTTTAGTAATACAGATTTAGTATGGCAGATTGGTCTTTTCACAAGACCAATGGTTTTAGCAAGTTGGACAGTTATTGCTTTTCTAATGGGAGTGTATTTACTTGGTAAAATACAATTACCTCATGATACTAAAATGGATATGATTGGTGTTCCAAGACTAATGATGAGTATGGTATGTCTTAGTTTTGGACTCTATCTTAGTACGGGTTTGTTTGGTCAGCCCATTCATGGACTAATTGACTCATATTTACCGCCAATTATATCATATTCTGATACACCAATTAATAAAATTTCTCATACTAATAATGAACAAAAAAATATATTGTCTCATCATGATTTGGTTTGGTTTGAAGACTATGATGAAGGAGTAGCTTCAAGCAAAGAAACAGACAAGCCAATTTTTATTGATTTTACGGGATATACCTGTACTAACTGTAGATGGATGGAAACAAATATTTTTGAAAATCCTCAAGTAATTGAGTTCTTTAAAGAATTTACATTAATTCGACTTTATACTGATGGTGGGCCTCGAGCACGTGAATACCAACAAATGGAAGTTGATCGTTTTGGAACAGCGGCTCTCCCTTATTATGTTATTTTAACTCCTGATGATAAAGAAGTTGCACGTTTCCCTGGTATGGATACTGATGTAAGTAAATTTATAAATTTCTTAAAAAAAGGTATTAGCTAAAAAATGAAATTGATTTATCAAAAAATAAATAAAATACTCCTAATAATTTTTACTTTATGTTTTGCAATGTGTCAAAGTAATGATATTACTGAAACACAAAAAAGAGCAATTAGTAAAATTACAGAAGATATTGACTTTGCTCCTGATTTTTCTTTACCATCCATAAACGATTCAACATATAATTTATCTCAACTCAGAGGTAATGTAGTTATATTAAATTTTTGGGCAACGTGGTGCGGACCCTGTAGATTAGAAATTCCAGATTTTAATGAATTATATAAAAAACATCAAAAAGATGGTCTTGAGATTTTAGGGATTAGTATAAGTGATAATAAAAAAGCCCTTAAGAATTTCTCCAAATCTTATAAGGTTGATTATCCTTTACTATTTGATTCACCTCGAAATATGGACAAAATTACTCGAAGTTATGGTGGAGTATATGCTGTCCCAACATCTTTTATCATTGGAAGAAAAGGAAATATTATAACGTCATTTCCTGGTGCAATTATAAAAGGACAATATGGATATGTTCAATTCATGGAAAAACTAAATGCTGCTTTAAGAGAAAAAATTTAATGTCTGAAAATTGTCAATTATTATCCCAAACTGAAATAGATAAATTTTTAAAATCTCATAATGAATGGAAACTCAGTAATAATGGAATCGAAAGAGAACTTAAATTTGACACATACTTGAAGAGTATTGATTTTATTAATAAAATTGCAATTAAAGCTGAAGAACTAAACCATCATCCTGATATGAAAATTGGATATTGTAATATTAAAATCTGTTTCTATACCCATGATTTGAATGGACTTTCTAACTATGATTTAAAAATGGTAGAAGCAACAAATAATATTTTAGGTTAATACTTGCCCGAACTTCCTGAAGTTGAAACAGTTATTCGTTCAATCACTCCCAAAATTATTAAACAAAAAATAATTGGAATTAAATTAAATTGGGATAAAACTCTTTATACCCATTCAGAATCAGAACTAAATAAGTCTTTAAAAAATAAATGTATTTCTTCTGTTTCAAGAAGAGGAAAGTATATTATTATTCATCTTCAGAATAGATTTTTAATTATTCATTTACGAATGACAGGGAAACTTATATTTCAAAAAAAAAATATAAAACCACTCCAACATTCTAGATTTGAAATTCTGTTTAATGATAAAAGTAAACTAATTTTTACAGATATCCGTAAGTTTGGAAGAATTGGATATCATGAAAATTTAAATTTCTTAAATAATAAATTAGGATTAGAACCATTCTCTAAAAATTTAAATACCAAGTATTTGTATAATAAATTAAAATTGAGACCTGGTCCGATAAAAGGTACATTATTAAACCAATCTATAATTGCAGGTATTGGTAATATTTATGCCGATGAAATTTTATTTAAAATTAAAGTACATCCTCAAATTCCAGCAAAAACATTAAATTCTAAAAAACTATCAGAACTTATTTTAGCAACTCAAAGTATTTTGAAAAATGCAATTGATTCAATGGGTACAACTATAATTAATTTTTCATTTGATAAAAATTCAAGTGGAAAGTATGGTTCTCAATTAAAAGTATTTAATAAAAATAATGAAAAATGTCAAAGTTGCTCAAACTATATAAAAAAAATAAAATGTGCAGGAAGAGGAACTCATTTTTGCCCACATTGCCAAAAATTATAATTGAATCCTTTTTTTGTATTTATAATTCATCAGATATTATAACTGCTTTTTGATATTGGGGGTGCCTGGTTTCGACGGGTAAGCTAAACTGTCGATTGCATGTCGAGGATTTCAAGTCACCTCGTTAATCACCTTGGAACAAACCTTAAATGCCGATTATGGCTACGCTGCTGCCGCTTAAATAGTTCGGCAGCCATTCTCTTTAGAATTTGTCTGTGATTTTATATGGGAATGTTATCTTTAGCAGACTAATTTAATTCTGTGTCTGTCAGAATTAAATGATACTTCTCAGACTGGTTAATTTGGCGGGTGGCGAAACCCAAAAAATTAATAAGAAAAAAAGATTCGCCTAAACATGTAGAAGTTGATAGAGTACCTTATTCGGACGGGAGTTCGAATCTCCCCACCTCCACTAAT
>MDTB01235435.1_pt1 | contig 59811 bp, 57 predicted proteins | sample 811161 | NCBI WGS metagenome assembly MDTB01 (sample SAMN05326650, study PRJNA326480) | marine metagenome | isolation source: seawater | place: Mediterranean Sea | collected 2009 | reverse complement strand
TTATCTATTCGAGCAATGGAAAAAGCTGAAGAAAAATCAATTCTTAAAGAAAATGTAGAAAAAAATAAAGAAATTGAAGCTTCTAGCAAAACCTCTATAGGTGACTTAATCAAAGATGAAATAGAAGAAAGTTCAGCAAAAAAAGATGAAGAAGTCTGATCTTCTAGAAAATTTTAAAAAAAAGTTAAGTCATTTATCAAATACAGATTCAATTACTTCATTTGAATTAATTTTGAAAGCTATTGGTGAATCTCTTGGAAAAGGAGAAAGAGTGGAAGTAAGAGGGTTTGGTTCTTTATCTACAAGAGTTAGAAAGCCTAACAGAGGGAGAAATCCTCAATCTGGAGAAGCAATAGAATTATCGGAAAGGAAAGTTCCATACTTCAGAGCATCTGAGAAATTAAATCAAAAGCTAAACTAAATTATTTTTTACTGTCTGCTGATATAATTTTCTTGTGAAATACCTGTATCTTATTTTCTTTTTATCAGTATTAGGATATCTAATTCTATTTTTTAATCTAAATAGCTCATTTGTAGATTTAGATTTTTATTTTTATAAATTTAACGGAACAACTCTAGGATTTACTATTTTAGTTGCATTCTTTTTAGGAATGTCTGTAAGTTACTTATTGCAACTTCCAATTTTATTAAGAAAGAGAAAAACAAAACCAAAAAATAATGACAGTTAAGCTAAAACCTAAGCAGACAATAATTGCCCTTGATGTAAATTCTTTAGAAGAAATTAAAAGTTTACTTTCAATTATTGATAAAGATCTATTTAGATTAAAGGTTGGAAAGCAGCTCTTTACTTCTCAAGGCCCAAAGGCGATAGATGATTTGAGATCTTTAGGTTTTGATATATTTTTAGACTTAAAACTTCATGATATTCCTAATACTGTATCCAAGTCTTTAGCAAATATTTGTAATTTAGGAGTTTGGATGACAAATATTCACTTGTTGGGCGGACAAGAGATGATTGAAGAAGCTTCTTCAACATTAAAAAAATTAAATAGCAATATGATTTTGGTTGGAGTGACTATTCTGACAAGCTTGAATCAAGATAATTTAATCGAACTAGGTTTTAATTCTAATATGGAAGAAATTGCAATAAATTTAGCAAAATTAGGAAAACAAAATGGTGTCGATGGAGTTGTTTGCTCTATTGAGGATATAAGTGGAATCAAGGCTTCGTTGGGAGGTGATTTTCTATTAGTCACACCCGGAGTTAGAATGCTTCAAGACAATGATGATCAAAAAAGATCAGGATCTATATACGACGCTATTCAGTTCGGCACAGATTTTGTTGTATTGGGAAGAGAAATTACTCAAGCTAAAAATCCCAAAGAAGTTATAAAAAAAATAGAATCTTTAATAGTTTAAAAATGAAATTTTTAAAAATAAAGATAATTATTTTAACTATTTTATTTACAGCTTGCTCTCAATCAAATAATTCTAAAGATAATGGCGTAGTAGTTACAAGGCACTATTTAGCATCAGATGTTGGAGCTAAAATTTTAAAAGAGGGTGGAAATGCTTTCGATAGCGCAATAGCTGTAGCTTTCACTTTAGCGGTAGTAAACCCTTCTGCCGGTAACTTAGGGGGTGGAGGGTTTGTCGTTTATCTTAAAAATAATAAAATTTTTACGATCGATTATAGAGAAAAAGCGCCAATAAAATCTTCCAGAGATATGTACCTAAATCCAGAAGGCGATGTTATAAAGGGGCTAAGTCTGGAATCTTATTTAGCATCAGGAATACCAGGCACAGTGGCAGGATTAATTCAATTACACAAAGATGAAGCTTCTATGCCTTTAAAAAGATTAATTGGTCCTTCAATAATTTTAGCAAATGAAGGATTTCAACTTTCAGAATTTCAAGCTCAGTACTTGAATAAATACGCTAAAAAATTTAAGAAAAATAAAGAAGCAGAAAAAATTTTCGTAAAAGAAGGAGGGTGGAAAAAAGGCGATTTTCTTATCCAAAAAGACTTAGCTAAATCCTTATCTTTGATAGCTACAAACGGAAGCAAAGCTTTTTACGATGGAGATATAACAAAAAAAATTCTCGATGATTTCAAAGACAATAAGGGGATATTTACTAAAGAAGATTTTTTGAGTTATGAGATTAGGAAATTAGAACCTCTTTGTGGCTCTTATAAATCTTACCAAATATGCTCTATGCCGCCTCCTAGCTCAGGAGGAGTTGCAATCATCCAGATGTTAAATATTCTTGAAAATTTTGACATAAAAAATTTTTCGCACAGTTCTTTAGAATATATATATTTATTAAAAAATATTATGAGTTTCGCTTATGCCGATAGATCAGTTTTCTTAGGAGATCCAGATTATTTAAATATTCCTATAGATAAATTAGTTTCCAAGGAATACGCTAAAAAAATAGCAAAAAAAATAAAAAATAAAGAAACCACTAATATACAACCAGGGATGTTGATGAAAGAAAGTGATGAGACAACACACTTTTCTATCATAGATAGATGGGGAAATTCTGTGAGCAATACTTACACCTTAAATAGTGCTTATGGCTCAGGGATAGTGGCTAAGGGCACCGGAATTTTAATGAATAATGAAATGGATGATTTTTCGCAGAAACCTGGGTACCCAAATTTGTATGGGCTTATAGGCTCAGAGGCGAATAAGATTGAACCAAAAAAAAGTCCTCTTTCATCTATGTCTCCTGTAATAATTTCCAAAGATAAAACTCCTTATCTTATTACTGGCTCTCCTGGAGGTTCAACAATTATTAATTCTGTTTTTCAAGAAATCATTAATATTTTAGACTTTGAAATGAGTCTTAAGGAGTCATCAAACAAGAATAGAATTCATTATCAGTGGCAACCAGACATTATATTTTATGAAGATCTAAAACCAGGTGTTCTTAAAGAATTAGAATATGATTTCACTTTAAGAAAAAGAAAACTTGGAGAAATTCAATCAATATTGAAAACTCCAGAGGGTTATAAAGGATATTCTGACTCAAGACGACCAGATGGAAAGTCAATTGAAATTCACTAGCAAAAAAGAAGTATTTAATAAAAAAATTGAATTACCACAAAATTCTGGAATTTATCAGTTTTATGATCAATACGAAAAGCTTTTATACGTTGGTAAGGCCAAAAACTTAAAAAATAGAGTTTCAAGTTATTTAAATAAAGGAGCAAATAAAAAGGCCTCTTTATTAAGAAACCAAATTAGATACCTTGAACTAATAATAACTAAAACCGAATCAGATGCCTTAATTTTAGAACAAAGCTTAATAAGAAAAAGAAAACCTCCTTTTAATGTGCAATTTAGAGACGATAAATCTTATCCAATGATTCATTTATCATCGAATAAGGAATTTCCTGAAATTTACGTCTCCAGAAAAAAAAAGAAAGAAGGTGATTCTTTCGGACCTTATGCAAACGTAAATGCGATGAGAAAAAATATTGAAATAATTCAAAAAGTTTTTCAAATAAGAAATTGCAAAGACGTAAACTTTAGAAACAGATCAAGGCCTTGTATAGAACACCAAATCGGAAAATGTTCTGCGCCTTGCGTAGGTTTGATTTCAGAAAAAGAATACAAAGAGAATGTAGAAGGGGCCAAAAAGTTTCTGGATGGCAAAAACAAATCAATATTGGAAAGCTTTTATGAAAAAATGGATGATTATTCTAGTCGTCAAGATTATGAAAGAGCAAAACTATATAGAGACAAGATTAATGCAATTAGAGATACTCAAAAAAATCAAAGCATTCTTACTTTATATGAAGATATTGATGTTATTGCGGTAAACTCTGATGCTTTTAGCACCTGCTTAAGCCTGGTTCAAATTCGAGATGGCTGGATAAGCGCAACAAAAAACTTTTTTCCCGAAACTAAAAATATGTTTACGAATGAAGATTTATTAGAAAAGTTCATTACATCTTATTATTTCGAATCTTTTGAAAAAGAAATTAACCTCCTAACTAATTATAAGATTTCACCAGAAACTATAAGAAATTTCAAAGAAATAGATAAAAACCTAAAACCCATTAAAATAAGCAAGAAAAATAAATTTCTACTTGAAATAGCTAAATCTCAGAGTTCCGATCGATTAAAAAGGAAAGATTTTTATGATTGGATAGCACCTGCTTTTGAGAATTTAAGAAAGCGACTAGATTTAAAATCTTTAGATAAAATTGAAGCTTTTGATATAAGTCATATTTCAGGAAGCAATGTAACCGCATCTTGCATTGTCTTCTCTGATAAAGGCCCAGAAAAAAAAGAATACAGAAGTATGAATATTAAAACGGATAAAAACGATGACTATTCAGCTTTAGCTGAGGCAATCTCAAGAAGAATAAATAGTTTGAAAAAAAGATCTTTGCCGTTTCCGAGTCTTTTCCTAATAGACGGTGGAAAAGGACAATTAAATAAAGTAAGGGAAGAATTAGAAAATAAGAATATAAATGCAATTAAATTAATTTCAGTATCAAAAGGAGAGAATAGAAAAGAAAAGTATGACAAGTTACATATAAATTCTTTAAAGAAAGAAATTGAACTTGAAGAATGGAAAGATGTTTCTAGATTAATTCAATTTATGAGAAATGAATCTCATAGATTCGCTTTAACAAAACACAAGGCAAGAAGAACTAAAACATTGATTAGCTCTGATTTGGATCAAATTCCGCTAATTGGAGAAAGTTTAAAAAAAGAATTAATAAGACATTTTGGTGGAATAAAGCGTTTGAAAGATGCCGATATAAATGATCTTAAAAAGGTTGAAGGAGTAGGAACTAAAAAGGCAACTCTAATTCAAAAACATTTGAATTAGAGCTGGGTTTATAATATCAATATGATTCCTAATTTTCTTTCGGTATTTAGAATGACTGCTTTTTTACCAGTCATTATTTTATTTTCATCTGAATATTATTTAACTTCCTTTTTTTTATTTACTGTTGCATCTTGGTCTGACTTTTTAGATGGTTTTTTGGCAAGAAAATATAATTTAACATCAAGATTAGGATCTCTTCTTGATCTACTTGCTGATAAAGTATTAGTTTCATCAATCTTGATTTTTTTTGTTTTTTTTACGTCAAATTTTTATTTAATGATTTTGACGTTAATTATAATTTTGCGAGAAATAATGATTAGCTCTCTAAGACTTTTTTTAGTTTCTAGTGGATTAGAAATTTCAAATATAACCCCCGATAAGTACGGAAAATTAAAAACTTTTTTACAAATGCTTTCGCTTTCACTTTTACTTATATATCCATTGTTTGGAAATCTTTTTTTTATAAGTATTTTAATTTTCTTGTTAATCTCAACTTTTTTTTCACTTATATCTTTTTTAAATTATTTAAAAATATGGAGTTCTCTAGAAGAAGAATAATCAGCCTTTGAGCAACTAAATTAGTATTAGACATTCTAAAAGGCTACAATTCTGTTTTTTGGCTGAGTGGCAGAGTGGTCATGCAGCGGACTGCAAATCCGTCTACGCCGGTTCGATTCCGACCTCAGCCTCAGCTTTTATTAAGTTCCTTTGAAACAGGATAATTAATTCTTTTTTTCTCTATTACTCTAGGTCGAGATATAACTTCTGCATGAATAGATCCGATGTATTCTCCAATTATTCCAAGAAAAAAGATGACGAGAGACATTCCAAGTGAAAAAAGGATTATTACAGGCGCTACTCCAAGTTGAAATGAGTCCCAATATATAATTTTAAATATAAAATAAAATAAACCCACTGCCAAAGAAAAAAAAGAAAATATCATTCCAAGCAAAGTTGCTGCCCTGATAGGCATCTTTGAATTGCTTGTCATGCCAACAACAGCATAATCAAAAAGAGATAAAAAATTGTTCTTGGATTTTCCCCTAAGCCTTATGTTTTGTTCGTAAGACACTTCTTTAATATCATATCCTAAATCAGAAATAAGACCTCTAAAGTATGGAAAAGTATCTTTAACTTTTTTAAATTCTAAAAGAACTTCTTTATCAATAAGACCAAAGCCGTTCCAATTAGATATCAAATTATGATCCGAAAGAGATTTAAGCAACCAGTAATAAAGCTTGCGAATGTTAAAAAGGATGATATTTTCTTTTGATTTTTTTTTGACCCCAGCAACCACTTTCGCTCCTTCTTCCCAAAACTTTATAAATTCTGAAATCATTTCCGGTGGATCTTGTAAATCTGCACAAATAATAATAACTGCGTCTGCATTTGAAGTTACCAAAGCATGAAAAGGAGATCTTATTTGTCCGAAATTCCTATTGTTTATTATCAAACCAACATGCGGCATAGATTCAATTATTTTTTTTATTCTATCCTGAGTTGAATCTTCGGAAGCATTATCGATAATTAAATGTTCAAAAAGGTAATTTTTTTGTTTTTTTATAACTTCAAAAACGCTTTCCACCAAGGGAAAAATATTCTCTTCCTCGTTATAGGTGGGAGTAATTATTGAAATTTTTTTCATTTTTTAAAAATTAAAATCTTTTGAGACAAGTATGACAGTAATATTAATACCGGCGATATAAATATAAAAGAGTACTTTTCATGAATACTATAAGTTGAACTAATTAAGTAAATAAAAATTACATTCAAAATATACAAAACTAAATAAGTAGAAAAAAAATAAATTATCTTTTTAATATTATGAGAAGATTTAAAAACTAAATTCAAGCTAGTAATATAATTAAAACAAACAGAAATAAAAGTAGCTAAAAATACACTAATTGCATAATGTAATGGTAAATAGCTTAAAAAAATAAATCCGATTGAAACACCAAACAAAGTATTGAATAATCCAACAAAAGAAAACTTTAAAAATAATTTTTTATTAAAAAAATTTGATTCCATTATTTATCTGGTAAGAAACTATGAATGAATTAAAGGATTACTATTATAACAAGAAAGTTTTGGTAACTGGAGCTTCTGGATTTGTTGGCGGATGGCTTTCTCTTATTTTAAAAGAAATTTTTAGCGCAAAAGTTTTTGGTATAGGATTAATGCCTACTGAAAGAGACTCTTTTTTTAACTCGGTAAAAATAGAAAAACTAATTGATGATTTTTCTATTTTGGATGTAAGAAGCGAGAATAATATCAAATCATATGTAAATTCAGTTAATCCAGATATAGTTTTTCACCTAGCTGCTCAACCTTTGGTTTCCGAAAGTTATTTAAATCCCATAGGAACTTTTGATACTAATGTAATGGGAACTTTGAATATTTTAAAATCAGTATTTGATACTTGCTCTAAAACTGATTGCATAATTATTACGTCAGATAAATGCTACAAAAACGAAGAAAATGGAAAACCTTTTAAGGAGACAGACCCCCTCGGCGGAGTCGACCCTTACAGCGCTTCAAAGGCAGCCTGCGAAATAGTTTCAGAATCATTTGCAAGATCTTATTTCGAAGAAAGTAAAAAATTTAAATTATCTACCGCAAGAGCAGGAAATATCATTGGTGGAGGAGATTGGTCTAGAGACAGAATAATTACTGATATTTTAAAGTCTATTCTATCTAGTAAAAATCTTATCCTTAGAAATCCAGAAGCAATAAGACCATGGCAGCATATAATGGATGCGATAAATGGGTATCTAAAAATAGGGTTTTATATGAAATCTTCGAAAGAAGCTTTTAATTCTTTCAATTTTGGACCTTCAGATGAAGATGAAATGAATGTAAGGGAATTTTCACAAGAATTTTTTAAATGTTGGGGCGTAAAAAATATAGAAACTAACTTAAAAAAAGAAAATAATTATGAATCTACAACCTTGAGGCTAAATAATAATAAATCAAGAAAAATTCTAGGCTGGCTGCCACTTTTGAATCAAAGGGAAACAATTAAATGGACGGTTGACTGGTATAAACAATATCTTGATGGAAAAGATATAAAATTTAAATCTGTCGAAGATGCTTCCAATTTTTTTGAAATGATTAATACATAGAAATAAAACTTTCTATGCTTTCATAGAAATGATTTAACATTTCTTCATTTAAACCATGATGACAAGCTAAAAGAATTCCATTTTTCATAACGTTATCGGAATTTACGAATTCTTCAGCTTCACCCACACACTTGATATTCTTATAACCAGGTTGCCTTAAAATATTTCCAGTGAAAACAACTCTCGTTTGGATATTTCTCTTTTCCAAAAAAATTTGCATTTCAGTTCTAGTGAAGGGTGCAGTATTTTTTAAAATGATTGGAAAGGCTAGCCAGCAAGTTTCTGCACTTTTATTTTCGTTAGGCAAAGTGAAATAATGTTCATATTTCTTGAAAAATTCTATGTGATTTTTAAAATTTTCTTGTCTAGTTTTAATATTCTCTTGAAGTTTTTTTAATTGAATTAAACCAAAAGCAGCACTAAGTTCAGAAGGCTCCATTTGATATCCTATTTCCTCAAAGACAAATTTTGCATCGTAGGTTATACCTTCCAAATCAATATTAAATCTATTTTCTATTGCTTCACTCTCTATAAATAAAGATGAACTTCTTCCCCAAGACCTGAGTAGTTTGCATTTTTCCTCTATTTTTTCATTGTCAGTACATATCATCCCGCCATTTCCAGCACCATTGATTACATGAGATCCATAAAAACTAGTAATAGAAACATCTGAAAATTTTCCAGTTGGGCTTCCCTCAAGAGAAGAACCTAAAGTATCTGCAGAATCATGAATTATTTTTAAATCATACTTATTAGCTAATTCTTTTATTTTTTTCCAGTCGCAAATATTTCCCATTAAATCAGGGGCACATATCGCAGTAGTATTATTATTTATCTTTTCTTCAATTTTTGACTCATCTATACAAAAAGTATCTTCTTTCACATCAATAAAAGCTGGAACAAGTTTATTTTTTACTAGACACCCAACAGTAGTTGCAAAAGTAAGGGCAGGCGTAATAACTTCTGAGTTTTCTGGCAGAGCTAAAGATTCTACTGAAAGATACAATGCAGAGGTCCCAGAATTCACCATAACACCATATTTTTTACCAAAATTACTGGAAATTTTTTTTTCAAATTCTCTTGTTGAATCACCCATTTGAGTAGAAGTATTAAGGACTTCTATAATTGCATCTATTTCTTCTTGCCCATGAACAGTTGATCCATAAGGAACTCTTGGAAAATCACTCATTTTTTTAATTAATAGTATTGTTTATAATCGCGTTTTACATGGTTTTGTAAACAAAATCTACTTTAAATTTTACTATAAGATATAATTTAATTAGCTAATAAATATAAGAATTTATCAATTTTTAAATAAAATTTCATAGTATTTAAATTCAAATGAATTTAACTCATATAGAAAAACTTGAATCTGAATCAATAAGTATATTCAGAGAAATATATGCTGAAGCAAAAAATCCTGTTATGTTGTATTCAATAGGAAAAGATAGCTCGGTTATGCTTCATCTTGCAAAAAAAGCTTTTTATCCAGGCAAAATCCCTTTTCCCTTACTGCATGTTGATACTTTATGGAAATTCAAAGAAATGTATCAGTTTAGAAACAAAATTTCTGAAGATACTGATATCGATTTAATTGTTTTTACCAATCCAGAAGGAAAGAAAAAAAAAATAAATCCTTTTAAAAACGGAAGTGAAATCCATACAGATATTATGAAAACACAGGCTTTAAAAAAAGCTTTAAATAAGTATAAATTTGATTTTGCTTTCGGGGGAGCTAGAAGAGATGAAGAAAAAAGTAGAGCTAAAGAAAGAATTCTATCTTTTAGAGACAAAAATCATTCTTGGGATCCCAAAAACCAAAGACCTGAGTTATGGAATATTTATAATTGCAGAAAAGAAAAAGCAGAAAGCGCAAGAGCATTTCCTTTATCAAATTGGACGGAATTAGATATTTGGCACTATATTTTTAAAGAAAAAATAAAAATAGTTCCTTTATATTTTTCAAAAAAAAGAAAAGTGGTAGAGAGAGATGGAAAAATTATATTAGTTGATGATGACAGATTTGAATTTTTAAAAGGAGAAAAAGTTTTAAATAAAGAAGTAAGATTTCGAACTTTAGGATGTTACCCCTTAACCGCAGGTATAGAATCAAAAGCTAAAAATATAGAAGAAATTATCCTTGAATTGATTAATGTATCAACCACTGAACGTGATGGAAGAATAATTGACTCAGATGAAAATAGTTCAATGGAAAAAAAGAAAATTGATGGATATTTTTAAATAAGCCATGCCCCAAAAAGCAACAAAAAAAAACTTTTCAGTTAGAAATTTTTTAAATAAAAAAACTAACTTGCCTCTTTTAAAGTTTATAACTTGCGGAAGTGTAGATGACGGAAAAAGCACTCTTATTGGCAGACTTTTTTACGAATCAAATGTTTTGTACGAAGATCAATTAAAAAATCTTATTAGCGACTCTAAAAAACATGGAACACAAGGAAAAGATATTGATTTTGCGCTATTAGTGGATGGATTATCTGCCGAAAGAGAACAAGGTATAACGATTGATGTAGCATATAGATTTTTTTCGACTAATAAAAAAAATTACATAATTGCTGATTGTCCTGGACATGATCAATATACAAGAAATATGGTTACTGGCGCATCTAATTCAGACGCAGCGATCATTCTTGTCGACTCAAGAAAAGGTTTATTGAATCAAACAAAAAGACATAGTTTTATTTGTTCTATGATGGGAATTAAGAAAATAATCATAGCAGTAAACAAAATGGATCTTGTAGATTACGATAAAAGAGTTTTTGAAAAAATAAAAACTGACTATGAAAAATTCTCTGAAGGTTTAAATTTTGATTTTGTAAAAGTTATTCCGATATCAGCTTTGAAAGGAGACAATATAATAACTAAAGGAAAAAAATTAACCTGGTTTAGAGGCAAATCATTACTAGAAAATCTAGAAAACTTCGAAATCTCAAATTCAATAAGTAAGAATTTTAATTTAACAATTCAAAATGTTCTGAGACCTAATCAAGACTTTAGAGGTTATGCAGGAACAATATCTTCTGGAATTTTAAAGGTTGGTGACGAAGTGCAAGTCATTCCCTCAAAAAAAAAGACCAAAGTACAAAGTATAAATATTGGTCAAAAAAACTTAAGCAAAGCAATGGAATCTCAATCTGTAGTCATAAGCTTAAAAGATGAACTAGACATATCAAGAGGAGATATGCTGGTTGGAAAAGACTCTGCCATTAATACCTCAGATCACCTTGAATTAGATGTTGCATGGTTATCAGATGTCAGAGGAATTAAAGGAAGATCCTATATTGTTAAAATAGGCTATAAATCAATTAAATGTTTTATCTCTGAGATTAAGTTTAAATATGATCTTAATAACCAAGAAAGGTTGTCATCAAAATTTCTTACTTCAAATGATTTGGGGAGAATATCAATAAAATTAAATCAAAAAATTCCCTTTGAGTCATATAAAGATAGTAAAAATAAAGGATCCCTAATTTTGATTGATGAACAGTCTAATCAAACAATTGCTGCTGGTATGATTATTCACGGTTTAAGGAGAGCGGATAATATATTTAAACTCGAGACCAAAATAACAAGAGCATCTAGAGAAATACAGTTTGGTTCAAAAGCAAGAGTTATTTGGTTGACTGGTATAAGTGGTTCTGGGAAATCAAGCATTGCCTCTGAACTTGAATCAAGACTTCATCAATTAAATATACCTTCCTTTATTTTAGATGGAGACAATATAAGATTTGGATTAAATCAAGACTTAGGCTTCACGGAGCAGGATAGAGTTGAGAATATAAGAAGAGCAGGCGAGGTGGCTAAATTATTTTTGGAGGCTGGAATAATGGTAATCTGTTCTTTCATTTCACCATATAAAGCAGATAGACAAATGGTAAGAGAATTATTTGAGAATGAAGACTTTATTGAGATTTTTGTAAATACTCCCCTTAAAGAAGCGGAAAAAAGAGATCCAAAAGGCTTGTATAAAAAAGCAAGAAGGGGCGAAATTCCAAATTTTACGGGTATTTCGAGTCCTTATGAAAAGCCTGCTCGCCCAGAAATAATCATAAATACAATAGAGACGTCTGTAAAAAAATCAGTTGATAAGATTATATCTTTTATAAATTTAAAATAATTTATTTATGTTTAGATTTAAAAAATTCATTAAAAAAAGATTATGAAATTGTATTATTTTAATCAAGATTCTTTCAACTCCATTTCAAATTTAAATTTAGATGCAGCATTAGAAACAAAAATTAATGCTTGCATGTTGAGAATTAATATTCTTACTAGTATACAAATTGCAGGAAGTGGACATTTAGGTACTAGCTTTTCGGCCCTTGAAATTATCTTAACCTCCTTGAAATATCTTGAGAAATTTAAAGAAGAAGATGCTCACTTTTTTTCATCAAAAGGACACGATGCTCCTGCTCTTTACGCTTGTTATGAATCGTTAGGAAAATTAGATGATAGATCAATATTAAAATTAAGAAAATTAAAGGGATTACCAGGACATCCTGATGTAAAAGTTCCAAATATTCTTTTTAATACAGGCTCTCTGGGAATGGGAATAAGTAAGTCAAATGGTTGGCTTAGCGGAGGTCTGCTTGATAAAAATAAAACAAAAATAATAGTTTTAATAGGCGATGGAGAGTTTCAAGAAGGACAAAATTTCGAATCCTTAATGTATTTGCAAAACAACAAACATCTTAATCCTTTAATCATAATGGATAATAATAAGATTCAATCGGATAAGTGGGTTAATAAGGTAAAGTCTTTCGAACCATTAAGAGAAAAAATAGAATCTTTTAAATTGGACTTCAAGGAAATAGATGGGCACGATCCGATTCAATTACTTGAGGTGTATGATGACCATTTTACAAAAAAAATTCCTTCTCCAACTTTTATTTGTGCTCATACTATAAAATCTAAAGGGATAGACTTTGCAGAAGGATCAAGTTTTGATGAAACTCTAGAGCTCTATCCTCATCATGCGGGAGCAATGAACGTCAAAGATTTTAAGCAGGCACAAGATATATTATATAAAGCTTATTCAGAAATAATTAAATCAAATAATTTAACAAAAATACATGATTGTGAAGAAATTGAGATAAAAGATGGATTAAAGAAAGATTCTTCTTTTAATCTTTTGGAATGTTATAAAGAAGAAATTTTAAAGTTTTTTAAAAAGAATTCTAAAAATGTCGCTCTTGATGCTGATCTTCTGAAAGATGCTGGTTCACTTGAAATATCAAGACATCTTCCCGATAGATTTTTTGAGTTTGGTATTTCAGAGCAAGATTTAGTATCTTTTGCTTCAGGTATTTCTTCAAAAGGTTTTACTCCTTGGTGCCATAGTTTTTCTTGTTTTCTTACTACTCGTGCACAAGAACAAATTTTTAATTTTTGCTCTGAACAGAGAAAAGGCATTTTTATAGGTGCTCTTGCAGGTCCTATCCCAGGAGGACCTGGGCATTCTCACCAGATGATTAGAGATCTTGCCTTAATGGGAAGTATGCCAAATTTGTCAGTTTTTGAGCCTTATTCAAGAAAAATGATGGAGGAATTTTTTGAATATCAAGAATCAAAAATAGATAGATCTTTTTTTATAAGATTAGCAAATTGTGACCTTAATATTGGACACTTTGAAAAAATATCAATGCCTGCTTTAGGAGATCTTGCTCCTATTATTCCAATCACTGAAGAAACCAAGAAAGTAGTAATTATTCAAGGTGCAATCATTCTTAATGAAGTTTTTAAAAAAATAAAAGAATTTAAAAAAATGAAGGAAGTTTCAATTTATTCAGCAGTCTGGTTAAATAATTTCAATTTAGATTTTCTTAATAACTTAGCGTCCAAGGATATTTATACTTTTGAAACTACGACTTCCGTTGGAAGTTATACTTCTCAATTATCCTTAGAATTATTTAAAAAAAATATTAAGATTAATTCTTTAACTAATGTTTGTATTAACAATCTGCCAGAATGTGGTACAAATGAAGAAGTTTTAAGATTTCATGAATTAGATAGTGAATCTATTTTAAATAAAGTAAAAAATTGAGAAATATTTTAATAATTGGGCATAACGGATTAGTTGGAAAAGGAATTTCCAGCTTCTTTGAAGAAATGCAAGATGTCAATTTAAAAACTGTTGATCTGTCAAAAAATTTTGACTTAACTAATAGAATTAGCGTGGAAAATTATTTAAGAGAAAATAATAAGATTCAGTACATCATAAATTGCTCAGGATTAAATGATCATGTTGAAATTCGGAATAAAAAAGAAGAATTACAAAAGACAGATTTACATTTATTAGATAAATATTATGAAATCAACGTAAAGGCCGTATGTTTTCTTATAGAAGAAGCTAAAAAAGTCTTGCCAGATATTTCCAGCTTGATAAATTTTTCCTCTCTCTATGGCGAAAGGAGCCCATATCATCCTATTTATGAAAATCCAAAGTCTTTAAGTTATACAATCTCTAAACATGCCTTAGAGGGGCTCACCAAATATTACGCAGCTTTTCACGGAAATTCTGGATTTAGGATAAATTCAGTAAGAATTGGTGGTATTAACTCTAATCAACCTAAAAAATTTAGGGATTGGTTTATTTCAAGAACACCTCTTGGGAGAATGGGAGAAATCAATGATCTTTATGGCGCTGTTGACTTTTTATCATCCGAGAAAAGTAAATATATAACAGGACAAACGATTACTGTAGATGGAGGATATTCATTATGGTAAATGAATGTGGAGTTTGTTTTGGCTCTTTAAAAAAAATAATCGATGTTCCTGGTAGCTCAAGAGGAAATTCAATAAGTGTTTGCGAAAACTGTGGAATTCTGCAGTATATTGAGTCTGATGATTACATTCCGGAAAAAGATCCACATTCCATAAAATTCAAAGGAAAGAGACACATTGAACCTTCTCAAGGAGCAATGTGGGGCAATATTAGGCATGGAAAAGGACTAAGATTAGATGCGCATAAGTCTCTCTTGTATAAAACTTTAAAAAATTCTTCACCCCAAGTCATTTTTGATGATGGAGCAAATAGAGGTCATTTTGGAAGATTTATATTGGAAAATTTTAAAAATACAAAATATATAGGTTGCGAACCTGATCCAATATGTTTTGAATCGTATAAAGACAATAACACTCCTAAGATAAATAAAAATTATACTGAGAATTTTAGATTCACTGATCAAGTGGATTTTATATACTCTTGTCATACTTTAGAACATGTAGATTCTGTTTATGAACATATGAAAAAAATTTCAACTTCTTTAAAAGAAGGCGGAACTTTATTTTTAGATTTACCAAATACTGAAAATATTAACTTTGAGGAACTAATTTTTGAAGAGTATTTTGTTGAAAAGCATAAATATAATTTTATGCTTGATGATGTTCTTAACATATTATTTTTTTCAGGCTTCAAAACAAATATTATAAAGTCTGATCCCTTTAATATGACATTAGTAGCAAAAAAAACAGATGATGCTTCATTTTTGCTCTCAGATATCACAAGCTCAAGAGAAAAAGTGAATAATAGAATAAAAGAAGTTTTAAATTATTATGAAAAAATGAATGAATCAAATGAAGCTTTCAAAGTAATTTGCAAGAATATAAACAAATTCAAAAAAAATTCTTCTGTAGTTTTTTATGGGGGAGGAAGATTATTGTTGAGTTTCTTTTCTAAGGGACTGGATAATGTAAATCTAGACGCAGTTATAGACAACTATTTATTTGATAAAACGAAATTTTGTGGAGAGAATAAGTTATATCACAGTGATAAATTGAAAGAGGTTTCAAAAAATACTCCCATTATCATCTTTGGAAGAAGCTCAACAGACTCCATAAAGAGCAATTTACATTCTCATGGATTTAGTGAAGTAAAATCTTTTATTGAATTTTTATAAATTATTATGAGAATAGGATTCTTAGGTCTTGGAGAAATGGGGGCAAACATAGCTCTTAGATTATTAGATTGTGGCTATAGTATTTATGCAACTAAAAGAGGCAACTATGAATGTTGTGAAAATAAAAAAAATTTTTTTTTATATGATTCTCCAAGAGAAATATCTGAACTCGTAGAATGTTTTATTCTTTGTATAGATACAGTAGAAAATTTAAAAGAAATACTATATTCAAAAGATGGTATTTTAAAATCAAAAAACAAGCCTTCATTTATTTTTGATTTGTCAACTGGATTACCATCGGTTGTAAAAAAAAATTATGAAGATTTAAAAAAAGTTGGAGTTTCTTACGTAGATGCTCCTATCGGCAGAACTCCCGAACATGCTCTAGAAGGAAAGCTTAACTTATTTGTGAGTTGCAAAAAGACTGAATTAGATAAGAGCCAAATTAAAATACTTGAAATTATCTCAGAAAATAGATTTTACTTTGATGAAATATCAGAAGGAACAAAGCTTAAACTTCTTAATAATTTTTTTGGTCAGTGCATAACATTAATATTTGGAAAAACTCTTTTAGCCAATAATAAAAACTTTCAATCTATAAATAATTTATCAAAAATAATGTCTGCAGGGCCTCTTCATGCTCCGATACTTGATGCAATAAAACCTCATTTTGAAAAAATGAACCAAGGCTCTATGCAATTCAGTATAAAAAATGCATTGAAAGATCTAAAATATTTTAGAGAGGATCTTTTAAGCGAAAAGGATGAATTGACTGAGTTCGTAATAAACAAGTTTGAAAAGGCTGTGAAAGACGGATTTGGAAATGAAAGCGTAGCTGAGGTAGCTAAATATGTGGATTGATAATACTTCAAAGATATTCAAAACTTATATTATTAAAGAACAAACGTCAGTTTATGAGACTTATCTTAAAATGATGTCAAATAGAGAGAAGACTCTGATTGTAGTTTCAGAAAATCTAGATATTAAAGGAACTATAACTTCTGGAGATTTTAAAAGAAATATATCTCACCAAATCAAGAAGAAAGATCTCGAAGAATCAGGATTTTTGGCTAAAGATATTCTTAATAAGTCTTTTTTCTTTCTAAATAAAAAAAATGATTCTATAGATGATTGCAATCATTTACTTGTCCCTCTTATTAAAAGAAATAAAATTGAATCCTTATTAGTTAGAGGGTCACCAAATAAAAAAATCTTAATTTCAAATAAATCAATCGGTGAAGAAGAAAAGAGTTTTGTTATTGCCGAAATAGGTATAAATCATGATGGAAAATTAGAAATTGCTAAACAATTAATAGACGATTCAATTGAAAGTGGAGCAGATTTAGTAAAATTTCAGCATAGGTCTTTGGAAAATACTTATGTTGACACTTCTAACGAAAATTCTGAGCTTGCTACAGAAAGTACTTTAGAACATTTAAAAAAAGTAAATTTTTCATTAAAGGAATTAAAAAAACTTTTTGAATACTCTCGCAGCAAGGGCATCGAACCTATTTGCACTCCTTTTGATATTCAGGCACTGGAAGAAATTATGACGTTGAATCCAGTCGCGCTCAAAGTGGCAAGTTGTGATTTATTGAATTTCGATCTTATTGAAAAAATGGCAAAAACTGATCTTCCTATAATTATTTCAACGGGAATGCACAAGGAAGATGAAATAGTCTCAAGTGTTAATTTTTTGAGATTATTTACTTCTAATATAGTAATTCTCCATTGTGTTTCTTCTTATCCTGCAGAAATATCTTCCTTAAATTTGAGGTATATGGAACACCTGAAAAAAATTACTGGATGCCTTGTTGGGTATTCTTCTCACGATAATGGGATATTTGGTAGCTTGGCTGCGGCCTCTTTAGGCGCAGTAATAATAGAAAAACATATTACCTGGAATAGAAAAGCTGATGGGCCTGATCATAATGCATCTTCCGAAAAACAAGAATTTAAAAAACTTTGTGAGGGAATTGAAGAAATATCAAAATCTTTAGGACCAATAAATATTTCTGATAAAAAACTTTCACAAGGTGAAATAATAAATAGATCTAATTTATCAAAAAGCTTATATGCCTCAAGAAACATAAAATCAGGAGAAAAAATAAAAGATTCTGATCTTCTATGTAAATCTCCAGGAATAGGGATACCTTGCTCTAGTAAAAAGTTTATCTTAGGAAGAGGCATCTTAAAGGATATAAAAAAAAATGAGTCTTTTTTCGATTCTTATTTTTATGAATCCGATTCTTCATGGGATTCTTTTAACAGTTCGCCTTTAAATACTGAATGGGGAATCCCAGTAAGATTTAGGGATGTAAAAAAAGCTATAGAAACATTTAGTCCATCTTTTCTTGAATTTCATCTCACTTATTCCGATTTAAATTTTCAGGATTATGATTCATTAAACATAAAAAATTATGGAGTAAAAATTCATGCACCAGAATTATTTGAAAATAATTTCATTCTAGATCTAGCTGCAAATGATAAAAAAACTAGAGACATTTCTATAGATTTTATGGAAAAAACCATTGAAGTAGCCCACCTCATATACTCGAAAAGTGCTCAAAACACTTCTTTAGATTTAATTATTAATCCGGGAGGCCATAGCAGTGATTTTTTTCTTAAAGAAGAGCAAAAACTCAAACTTTTTAAAAATTTAAAAAATAGTTTTGATAAATTAGATTTTGGGCTTGTTAATCCAATAATTCAATCAATGCCTCCTTATCCTTGGCATTTAGGAGGAAGGAGGTACCACAACATGTTTGTAGAATGCGAAGATTTTAAAAAGTGGCACGAAATGACAGGGCTTTTCTTCTGCATAGATTATTCTCATTCTTTTTTAGCAGCTAAATATTTAAATATTCCTTTTGAAGATTATATTTCTAAAATAGAAAAATATTCTTCTTATTTTCATGTTGCTGATGCAGACGGCGATGATGGAGAAGGGCTTCAAATTTTGGAAGGGGAAATTAACTTTAAATCACTTTATTCTAATCTTTTGGCTGATAAAAAATTTCAGTATATCCCCGAGATTTGGCAAGGACACGTAGATAATTTCAGCGGTTTTAAACTAGCACTTCAAAAATTAAGACAACTTGATTGGTAATATGTTTTTGAATAGATTTATTATTAATAAACTTGAGAAATTGGGATGTGAATCTGTATTTCATGTTCCTGGGGGTGCAGCTTTTCATTTAATTGATGCAGTAGCTAAATCAAAAAAACTTAAATTAGTACCTTGTTTACATGAACAAGCATGCACAATTGCAGCAGAAGCTTACTATAAAATTTCTGGGAAAGTTGGAATAGTTTTAGTTACTGCTGGTCCAGGAATTTCTAATATTTCTACTGGTTTGCTAAGTGCTAATGTAGATAGAATTCCAATAATTATTTTAACAGGGCAAGCTCAATCAAAATATTTGCTGCATAGAAACCTTAGAATCTATGGGCCACAAGCAATATCAGCATCAAAACTTTACGATCAGATTGTGCCAGTCTTAGAAGTTGATGAAAAAACTAATTATTTAAAAATATCTCAATTTCTTGATGGAATTAATGAAAAATCTTTTTGTCCTAGAATTATTCAAGTCCCTTTAGATTTGCAAAAAAAAGTACTAAAAAAAAATATAGTTAAAAAAAATAACAAAAATAAATCTTCTCATTTCAATTTAAAAAATAAAGAAAAACTAAAAAAAATTCTTATAGACAATTTTGCTAAGTCTAAAAGACCTGTTATTTTAATTGGTGGAGGTCTATCCTCTGAGAAAGGGAGAAAGGAAGTATTAAAATTTTCAAAAAAAAATAATATTCCCATCACTTTATCATGGACTGCGAAAGATCTTCTGAGTAATTCAGACAAAAATTTTTGCGGACTACCAGGTTATTTCTGCAACAGAGCCGCTAATGCAGCTTTATATTTCTCGGATCTTATTATTACTATTGGCTCAAGATTAGATCCTCTTCAGATGGGCTTTCAAACAAAAGAAACAATCGGAAATAAAAAATTGATCATCATAGATATAGACAAAGAAGAGCTATCTAAACATGAATTTTCTAATCAAAGCAAAGTTAGAATTGATGGAATAGAGGCTTTAAGAACTCTGGATTCAGTAATTTTTAAAAATAAAATATCAAAAAAATGGACTAAATTAATGAGAGAATCTTTTTTAGAATCTCAGGATGAAATGGTAAAAAAAAATATAAAAAAAGGAGTAGATCCTTTTGATTTATTATCCTCATTGTCTGAAATTAATTGTGATACTTTTGTTGCAGGAAGTTCAGGAGGATCAGCTGAGATATCATTTTTAAATTATAGAATTAGAAAAAACCAAAGATTTATTAATTCTCCAGGTTTAGGAAGTATGGGTTTTGCCATCCCTTCAGTAGTTGGAGCCCTTGAAGCTAATAAAAAATCAAAAATTATTTGCGTAGTAGGAGATGGGGGATTGCAGATGAATATTCAAGAACTAGCATCTATTTCAAGATATAAAAAGCGGAAAGTTTTAATAGTGGTATTAAATAATTCAGGATATGACTCAATGAGAAGAAGTTTAAAAAAATATTTCGGAGAAGCTTTTTTTGTTGACAAAAAATCAGGTCTTAATTTTCCAGATTTAGAATTAATATCTAATTCCTACGGACTGGATTTTTTTAAATTATCTAATTCTATTAATATTAAAGACTCTTTATCAAAAATTTGGAAAACAGTTAACAAGCCTAGTTTATTGGAAGTTAAAACATTAGAAAATATAGAATCTTTTCCAAAGCTATCTCCTAAAATGAATGAAGACGGCTCCATAACTAGCGGGAGTTTAATTGACTGCTCACCAGAAAGACCTTTATGGTACAAAAATCTTTCAACAAAAATTAAAGATTTTTAAATGAAGAATCCCTTTTCACTTGCAATTCTAGGATTACCAAGGTCTGGAACTTCCATGGTGTGTAATTTGTGCATTGAGGCTGGATTTGATCCATATCTTTCTAATGATTCAAAGTTTTTTGGAGGTTCTCCTTTTAATCAGAAAGGATATTTTGAAGAAGTAAGAATGACTCTTTTAAATGATCAATTACTAAGGATATTTTATGGGCCTGAATATAGTTTCCTTAAACCCCCTTCATTATCGGAGAGAATTCATTCTTCACTAAGAGAAGTTAACGAGGATTTTGAATATGATATAAACGAAGAAACCTTGTATATGCCTAAATCTTATTTAAAAAGTTTATCTAAATACACCGGAAAGGACTCAGATATATGGGGACTATCAAGGATGACAAAAGGAGAAAAGTGGTACCAAGGTTACAAGTCTTTTGGTGTTAATAACTTATCAGGTGTTAAAAATTATTTAGCTAACTATTCTAATTCTGTGTCAAAAAAAAACAAAGTTGTAAAGGATCCAAGATTATCTTTAACCTATGATTTATATAATTTTAAAAACGTAAAGTTGGTAATTGTAGAGAGAGATTTTTTAGAAATAGAAAATTCAATTAAAAATCATTACGGACCTGGGATGTTTGAAGAAAATTTTTTCGAAGATATAGATTGGTGCTCAAACCATTTTAATTTGAAAATTAAATATTGCAGCAAAGAAAAATTTAAAGAAAATTATTATCAACATTTAGAGTATTTTCTAAGTACTGGAATTGAATCCTTCAAGCTTGATTATAATAAATTGATAAAACTTGAAGAAACTCATATTAAAGAATTTGAAAATTTTATTGAAAATAAAGTTAATAGATCAATTATTTCAAAATAAATGAATAAAAATAAAATTTTAATTACTGGAGCTACTGGATTTCTAGGGGCATCTGTTTTGAATAAAATGCTAGAAAAAAATTTTAAGGTAACTGCAATAGTAAGAGATGAAAGAAGGCTTGCTGATAAATTAATTAAAAAAAATTTAAGCAACTTTAAAGTTAAAAAGGGAGACATTACAAATATAAATCTAAGGGAAAAATCAGAATTTGATATTATTCTTCATTCAGCAGCAGAAACTTCTAAAAAAAAGAACACTCTAAAAACAGATGTTGCCTCAAATATTATTCAAGGAACAGTTAACATGCTTAAGCTAGCATCTGAAAAAAATGTAAAAAAATTCATTTATATTTCTAGTGGCGCTGTTTATGGAATGCACTCACCTTTAAAAAGAGGGTGGAAAGAATCACATGGAATCTCAACATCATACTCTGAAGAAAAAGCTACCTATGCTTTTTCAAAAAAATTATCTGAAATTTTAGTTTTTAACTGGGCTAGCAAACATAAAAATAGATCTTTTCTTATTCTCAGACCTTTTTCTTTTTATGGAAAAGACCTAAAATCAGATTACGGCTTTGCTATTAAAGATTTTATTGATTGCAGGTTAAATAAAAAAAATATATTTCTTAAATCAGATGGAAGGCTTATAAAAAGATCTTATTTGCATGTAGAAGATTATTCGAACTGGATTTTAAAATTAATTAATGAAGATTATAAAAATATCATACTCAATATTGGTAGTAAGAATATTTTTTCTTTATATGAATTAGCAAACATTATTGCCAACATAGAAATAAATGACGTAAAAAAAGTTAAAGTAATAAATCCTAAGAATAAATTATTCTCTAATTATATTCCGAACTTGAATAAATTGATCAAGTTGGGATTTAAAGAAAATCAAAGTTTTGATAATGAATTAAGAGAAATTATTTTAAGCAAAAATAAAAAATCTAAATAGTTGATTACCATTTCATCCATTTTGCTTTTTTTGTCAGGACTAAATCTGTAAGTATATTTTTTTCTCTTAATGTATCCATTGGTTGCCAATAACCCTCATGAAGAAATACAGAAAGATTTTTCTCTGAAGTAAGTTTTTTTAACGGTATATCTTCAAATGGAGATTGGTCTCCTGGAATATAGTCTAAAACTTTTTTATTCAATACGAAGTAGCCACCATTTATCCAGGTATTTCCAGTCTCAGGTTTTTCATCAAATTTAATTACTAAATTTTTATCATAATCAATGCTTAAGGCGCCGAATCTTCCTGGAGGACTAACACCTGTGACTGTGGCCAAAGTACCTTTAGTGCTGTGAAATTCTTCAAGTTTACTTATATTTATATCCCCAACACCGTCACCGTAAGTAAAATGAAAAGTATCATCTTTAATAAAATCTTTTACTCGCTTTAGTCTTCCACCAGTTTGAGTTTCTGAGCCAGTATCAATACAAAGAATTTTCCAATTTTCTTTAGATGAGTTTTTAATTTCCATTGAATCATTTTGTAAATTAAATTCAATATCAGAATTATTTAAAGAATAGTTTTTGAAATACTCTTTTATTAAATATCCTTTATAGCCACAACATATTATAAAATCGTTTACTCCATAATAAGAATATGTCTTCATGATATGCCATAAAATAGGCTTTCCTCCAATTTCGACTAAAGGTTTTGGCTTCTCCATGGTTTCTTCGGATAGTCTTGTTCCCAAACCTCCGGCTAATATTACTGCTTGCATTAAATTATTTTAATTTAAAATCGCTTACAATACATTAAAGCAAAAGAATAAATGATAAATATTGGAATTATCGGTTCAAATGAAGGGAATGGTCATCCATATTCTTATAGCGCAATGTTTAATGGTTTTGACAGTAAAGCTTTAGAAAATGAATGTGAATATGAATTAATAAAAGAATATTTACCACGTGACCATAAAAATAAAAATTTGATTAGACATGGGAAAGTAACTCATATTTGGACTCAAGATATAGAATTATCAAAAAAAATTTCTAATGTTAGTAAAATAGATAATGTATGTGAAAGTTTAGATGAACTTATAAAAAATGTAGATGCAGTTATTTTAGCAAGGGATGATATTAGTAATCATTTAAAATTTATAGAACCAATAATTTTAAAGAAATTACCTATTTTTATAGATAAACAATTAGTCCATAAAAAGGATGAGTTAAAAAAGATTTTGGATATGATGGGTGAAGATTATCCTTTTGTCTCAGGATCGCCGATTAGATTTAATAGAAAACTCTTGGACCTAAAACAAAATCTTGATATCAGTAATTTGAGATTGATAAAGGGCGTAAGTAAAGTTTCTTGGCTAAGATACGGACATCATCTTTTGGAAGGTATTGTTCAAATAGTAGGCTCGAAACCAAACTATGTAAGATCTTTATCAGATAAAAAAGGATTAGATATAGTGCAAATTTCTTATCCAAATGATTTAGAAGTGCTTTTGAGTTTTTCAGAAAATTTATCACTTCCCATAGAAGCAAATTTTTATTTTGATAATGAGAGCTCAAAACAATTTGAGTTTGACGATTTTGTTTTTTCAATTAGAGAGTTAATGAACTCTTTTATAAAAGTATGTATTTCAAAAAAATCATGTGTTTATAGAGAAGAAATGATTGAGATAGCAAGAATTATTATAGCTGGAGAAATTTCTAAGGAAAGAAATGGTCTGAAGGTTTCTCCTAAAGATTTTAGGGAGTTTGTCTGATGGATATATTTACTTTAAAAGAAAAGGTTGCGTTAATTATTGGAGGTACTGGAAAAATTGGGTCTTATATTGCAGAAGCATTTGCAGAAAAAGAAGCAAAAGTAATTGTGGGAGCAAGGAATATCAAAGACTTAGAAAAGCTAAAAAAATCTTTTAAAAAAAATAACCTCGATATAGAGATAATTTCTTTAGATCAATCTGATGAAAAAAACCTTAAAAAATGTGCTGAAGAAATAAAGAGTTTATACGGCACACCAGAAATTTTAGTAAATTCAGCAGTCTCAAGACCGATGATAAAATTTTTTGACGATACTGTGGATAAATGGGATAAATCGATGGAAATAAATGCTAGAGGTTTATTTTTGACAACAAAAATATTCGGAAATGAAATGGCTAAACAAAAAAAAGGCTCAATTATCAATGTTTCATCGATTTATGGTCTTCAGGCTCCAGATATGAAAATTTATGAAGGGAGTGATTTTGAAACGGAACCTGATTATCCTTATAACAAAGGAGGAATGATAGCTTATTCGAAATATTTGGCTTCTTATTTTTCAACTAAAAATGTAAGAGTTAATGTAATAGCTCCAGGAGGAGTATTTGATAATCAGAATAACATCTTTTTAGATAAATATATCTCCAAGGTTCCTTTGGGAAGGATGGCTAATAAAGAAGATTTTAAAGGCATAAGTATTTTTTTGGCATCAGACGCATCAAGCTATATCACTGGAACAGTAATTCCTCTCGATGGAGGTTTAACAATTGTATAAGAAGAAACTTCTTTTTATTGGAACTGGAGGAATGGGATGTCAGCATATAGAAATTTTTTCAGAACTTGGGTTTAGAAATTTAGTAGTGTATGACGAAAACAAAGAAACGGTTATTAAAGTAAAAAAAAGATTTCCTCATGTAAAAAAATTAGAAAAATTAAATCTATCAAATCAAGAATTTGATGGAGTTATTATTTCTACCCCTCCAAATACTCATCAAAAAATAGTAAGACTTTGTTTAAAAAACAATTTACCTTTTTTATTAGAAAAGCCTTTAGGCGAATCTTCAAAAGGATGGAAGGAAATAATAAGGGATCTTAAAAAAAAAGAAATTCCAAGCTTCATAGGATATCCTCGAAGATTTGGAGAAGGTTATTTAAAATTAAAAAAAATATGTGATTCTGGAAATATAGGAAAAATTATTTTTATTCATTCTACATTTAGTCAGGATTTTTCTAGATATAGGCCAGATTATAAAAATACATATTACGTAAATCATAAAACTGGTGGAGGTATTATATTTGATGCCTTATCACATCATATGGATTACTTTGTTTTTTTATTTGGTCCGATAAAAAAAATAACTTCTTTAAAAGAAAAAAATATAATTTTGGATACTCAAGTAGAGGATTTTGCAATACTTGATATCTCTTTTAGGAATAATGATGTCGAGGGTTTAATTATTGGCAATCAATTTCAAAAGCCTAATACCGATTTGATTGAAATAATAGGTACTAAAGGAAGTTTAAAATATGACAGGATAAAAAACATACTTTATAAGTCATTAAACGACGAATGGAAAGAAGAAAAAATAAATGGAGATTGGAAAGAGATATTAAAAAAACAAGCTTTGTCCTTTATCGATTTAATTAATAAAAAGAAAACTATAGGAACTTCACTTGCTGAAGGATTAAATATAGTCGAAAGTATAGAATCTAGAAAATCTCTATGAAAATAGGAATTATAATTCAAGCTAGAATGTTGTCGACCAGACTTCCAGGGAAAGTTTTAAAAAAAATAAATAACAATAAAGTAGTTTTAGAGATGATCTCTAAAAGGCTAGAGCATGTTGAAAATAAAACGGATATTATATTTGCTACATCTAAAAATAAAGCAGATGACAAAATAGAAGAATTTTGCAGGAAAAAGAAATACGCTTTTTTTAGAGGAGACGAAAAAAATGTTTTAAAGAGATATTATGAAGCAGCTAAATCTTTTAATTTAGATGTAGTGGTAAGATGTAACGCTGATTGTCCTCTTATAGATTCAAAGATTGTAAATAAAGTAATCTTAGAATTCTTAAACAGCGATGCTGATTATGTCTCAAATATTTTAAAACCCTCTTTCCCAGTTGGCATGCATACAGAAGTATTCAGCTTCAAATCTTTAAAAAAAGCTTTTAAAGAAGCAAGCGATGAAGAAGAGCTTGAGCATGTGACGCCCTATTTTTATAGAAATCCTGAAAAATTTAAACTTAAGAATGTGAAACATTCAGAAGATCTTTCTCATCATAGATGGACATTAGATTATAAAGAAGATTTAAATCTCATATCTAAAATTTATTTTGAACTTAAAAATAAAGATATTTTTTCTATGGAAGAGATCTTAGAGGTTTTTGAAAAACAACCAACTTTATTTGATATAAATTCTCATTATAAAAAAGATGGCACAGTCTGAATCAAACAATATTTGTGTAATAGGGGCTTCGGGACTCTTAGGAAAAAGCTTAACGAAATTTTTTAAGGAAAAAGAAATAAATTTCGTAACTTTAGGAAGAAAAAATCAAGATATAAATATAGATCTATCAAAAAAAAATCCTGATTTATCTATTTTAAAAAATTCTAAAATATCTATGATTATCAATTTAGCTGCTGAGACGGATGTAGAGTTATGTGAAAAAGATAATGAATTGAGTTTTAATGCAAACTTTTTAGTTGTAAAAAACTTAGTTAGTTTTATAAAAAAAGAAATTCCAGATTGCATTTTAATACACTTTTCAACGGATCAGGTTTATTGGGGCAAAGGCCTTCACCAAGAAAATAATGCTTCTTATGGAAATTATTATTCTGAATGTAAATATTTAAGTGAATTAGAGGCAAAAAAAATAAATTCTATAATTTTAAGAACTAATTTTTTTGGTAAAAGCTTAGCAAGTAAAAAATCTTTTTCAGACTGGATATATAAAATGGCTAAGGAAAAACAAAATATTAATCTATACAAGAACGTTTTTTTTAGCCCTTTGGCTATTGAATCATTATTAAATTATCTTTTTTTGATTATTTCAAACCCAATTCCGGGAACATATAATTTAGGCTCTCATGGAGGGCTTTCAAAATCAGAATTTTCTAAACTTTTTGTTGCAGCATTAAAACTAAATCTTGATTATATTGATATAGATTATGATGAAATAAGTAATCAGATTAAAAGACCACTAGATATGAGAATGAATTTAGAATTTTTTGAGAAAGTTTATAATGTAAACCTTCCTTTCCTGATAGATGAAATTAATAAAGTATCAAGAGATTATTTAGATTATGAAAATTAATAATAGAAAAATTGAAGAAAAGGAGCCTACATACTTCATTGCAGACATTGCTGCCAGTCATGATGGTGTTTTAGAAAGAGCTATAGACTTAATATATCTTTGTGCAGAAAAGGGAGCTGATGCAGCGAAGTTTCAGCATTTTGAAGCAGAAACAATTGTTAGCGATAGAGGATTTAAAGATTTAGGTTCTCAAAAATCTCATCAAGCTTCTTGGGATAAAAGCGTTTTCGAAGTTTATAAAGACGCATCATTACCATTTGAGTGGACAGAGAAATTAAAATTAGCAGCCGATGATGCAGGCATAGATTTTTTCACAAGTCCCTATTCTATTGAATTAGTTGATAAAGTTGATAAGTATGTTTGTGCTTATAAAATTGGCTCTGGAGATATTACATGGCATGAAATAATTAGATATATGGCTCTTAAAGGCAAGCCATGTATTTTGGCTTCAGGAGCTGCAAATTTAGAAGAAGTAAAAAATGCTTTAGAAATTGGCTTAAAGGTAAATAATAATTTTTGTTTAATGCAATGTAATACAAACTACACTGCAAGCTTAGATAATTTTAATTATATCAATCTTAATGTTTTGAAAACTTTTAAAAAAGAATTTCCTAATCTAGTTCTAGGACTCAGCGATCATACTCCTGGACACTCAACCGTTTTAGGAGCAGTCACTCTAGGAGCAAGAATTATTGAGAAGCACTTTACTGATGATAATTCTAGGAAAGGCCCAGATCATCTTTTTTCAATGAATCCATCGTCATGGGAGGATATGATACTTAGAACAAGAGAGTTAGAAAAATCATTAGGAATAGAAGAGAAAAAAATTGAAGATAATGAAATAGAAACTCAAGTTCTTCAACAAAGGTCTCTCAGGGCAACAAATTTTCTAGAGAAAGGAAGAATATTAAAAAAAGATGATTTTTTCCCTTTAAGACCATGTCCAATAGATGGAATAAAGCCTTTTTTCATAGAAGAATTAGTAGGAAAAACCTTAACTAAAAATTTAGATATAGAAGAACATATAACTTGGAAACACATCAAGAAGTAGCAATCGTAATTCCTGCCAAAAATGAAGAAAATACAATTTCAGAAATTGTTCGTTCTTTTTCTGGAGTTGCAGAAGTAATTTTAGTCAATGACTGCAGCATTGATAGAACTGAATTTTTAGCTTCAGAAAACGGAGCTTTTACAATAAGTAATAAGCAGACACTTGGTTATGAGAAATCTATAGAAATAGGTTTAAAAACCGCTTACGAAAGAGGATATAAATTTGCGATAACTATGGACGCTGATGGCCAGCACTCTAGCGAAGATGCTATGAAAATAATTAATTTTTTTTATGAGGGATTTGATTTAATCTTAGGTAAGAGGGATAAATGTGCAAGAATATCAGAGTATATCTTTAAGTTTTTTTCAAAAATTATTTGGGAAATTGATGATCCTCTTTGTGGCCTTAAAGGTTACAATTTAGCTCTTTCAAAACAAATGAATTTTTTTAATGCAAAAGATTCAATGGGTTCTTTTTTAGCAATAAAATTGATCTTCAGAAAGGTAAAATTCAAGGAGATTTCAGTTAAAATTAATAATAGAATAGATTCACCTAGAATGGGGAATTGGATCATTTCTGAGATAAAGATATTGCAAGCCTTAATAAATACTTTTATTTCTTTTTATAAAATCAAGAAAAAATAAATTATGAAACTAGAAATTGATTCCAAGGATTATTTTTATAAAAATAATTTAGATAAGCTTTTAGGTCTTGAATTCACAACCAGGAAAAATTATTCACCTGAATTTGTTCACGAAAATGATGGGCTTGATGCATATAGACCTGAATTTGAAGATCTCGTTAGACTGCACTATGTAATACGTAAAAGAAAAGTTTTAACTGTTCTCGAATTTGGAATAGGTTGGTCTACTCTTGTTATGGCAGACGCTTTAAAAAAGAATTTTGAAGATTATTCCAAAGACATTAAAGGTATAAGAAGAAAGGATCCTTTTAAGCTGTACTCAGTTGAAATAGAAAAAAAATTTATGGAATCTACCATAAAATTATTAGGCGATGAATTAATTAACTTTGTTGACATTACTTTTACCAGCTCTTCTATAACTACTTTTCAAGGTAGAATTTGTGGAAAATCAGATAAACTTCCTAATATTTGTCCTGACTTTATTTATGTTGATGGACCTAATCCTAAGAGCATAAAGGGGTCAATAAATGGAATTGAAATGTATCATCAGGACAGAACGAACATCTCTTGTGATTTATTGACAATTGAGCCGTTTTTTCTTCCAGGAACATTAATTATTTTTGATGGTTTGACAAATAATGCAAGATTTCACGCAAATAATTTCCAAAGGGATTGGTATCATTATCATAATGAAAAAGAGGATTATTCTCTTTTTGAGCTGCGTGAAAAGCCTCTCGGTCTGTATAATAGAAATCAAATGATTTTCCAAGATTTAATTAAGGAAGATAAATAAGATTTTAATTTTAATCATGCCCGGGTGGTGGAATTGGTAGACACAAGGGACTTAAAATCCCTCGAAGGCGACTTCGTGCCGGTTCAAGTCCGGCCCCGGGTACCATATAAAGATGGAAGAAGAACAAATAAGAGAAACCGATATAGAGATAGATCTTAAAAAAGTTTTATCAACTATATTAGATGGAAAAATTTTTATTATCTTAATAGTTTTTTTATCATCTTTAGCCTCAGTTTTTTATGCTCTTTCTTTGCCCAATATTTATATAGCTACAAGCGATCTAACTTTTCAAAAAGATGATAATGAAGACCAACTTTCTGCTTCTTCTGGTTTATCGGGATTGTTTAATTTTGCTGGATTATCTTCTGGAGGGACAGACAAAGAGATAATTTTTGCCACAATGAATTCACAAAAATTTATAAGTCATTTTATTAATAAGAGAAAAATTCTTCCTCAAATTTTGGCTCTTGAAAGTTGGGATGCCCTTAATGATAAAATTACTTTTAATAAAAATCTCTACGACCCCTCAACAAAAAAATGGAATGATGAAACAGATCAAAAAGAACTCATGTTTGAAGCGTACGAAGTTTTTACAGGATCACATCTTTTAATATCAAAACCCAATAAGGATATTTTTTCTTTATCTATTAAATCTTATTCTCCAGAAGTTTCAGCTTTATGGGCTAAATGGATAATTGAAGATTTAAATACTTTTTTCAAAAATGAGGACGAGGTTGAAGCCTTAAAATCTATAGAATATTTAAGTAATCAGATCGAAAATACTAACAATATTGAACTTAGAAAAATTTTCTACTCAATAATTGAAAGTAAAACTAGAGATCTTATGCTCATAGAAATAAAAGATGAGTACACAATAAAAACAATTGATCCAGCTCAAAATAATAATATTAGGGTAAGTCCAAGAAGATCTTTTATCGTAATTGTTACAGCATTTATTGCTTCCATTTTTTCAATTTTCTCTTTATTAGTTTTAAATTTTTTAAAATACAAAATCAATATTATTGGAAGATTTCCTTTTATTATTTTAAGAAAAATTTAGAAAAGATGAAAATTTCTATTTTTGGTGCTGGATATGTTGGATTATCTAACGCTATTTTATTTGCAAAAAAAAATGATGTTTGCCTAATAGATATAGATCATAAAAAAGTCGATTTAATAAATAGAAAAATTTCTCCTTTAGATGAAAATGATTTAAAAAAAAATCTAAAAAATAAAAAGCTTAACCTTAAAGCTTTTTCAAACATTGAAGAAGGAATAAAATCAGCAGAAATTATTATAATTTGTACTCCAACTAATTATGACGAAGTTAGCAATCAATTCGATACTTCTTCTGTAGAAAATATAATTGAAAAAATATCAGATTTTAGAAAAAAAAATATTCCTATTATCATCAAATCTACAACCCCTGTAGGTTTTACTCAAAGTCAAATTGAAAAATATAATAACAATAAGATTTTATTTAGCCCGGAATTTTTAAGGGAAGGACAAGCAATGTATGATTGTTTTTATCCTTCTAGGATAATTGTTGGGGGGAATAGAAAAATTTCTAAATTATTTATTTCTTTAGTTAATGCATCCACTAAAAAGAAAAAAATTAATAATCAGATCGTTTCACCAAGTGAGGCAGAATCAATTAAGTTATTTTCGAACACATATTTAGCTATGCGTGTTGCTTTCTTTAATGAACTTGATACTTTTTCAGAAACAAACTTTTTAAATTCTTCTTCTATTATTAAAGGCGTAGGATTAGATCAAAGGATTGGAAAAGGATACAACAATCCTTCCTTTGGGTACGGTGGTTACTGTTTACCTAAAGACACAAAACAGTTGCTAGCAAACTACGATAAAGTCCCGAATAATTTGATAAAGGCAATTGTTGATTCTAATGTTACTAGAAAAAATTATATTGCAGATGAAATTATAAAAAAAGCTCCTAAAACAGTTGGTATTTATAAATTAACAATGAAGAAAAACTCAGATAATTATAGAAATTCAGCTGTTCAAGGCATAGTGAAAAGAATAAAGGCAAAAGGAATAAAAATAATTATTTTTGAACCAATGATGAAAGAAAAAAAATTTTTTAATTCTTTAGTTGAAAAAGATTTAAAGAAATTTAAAGAAAAAAGCGATGTTATTGTAGCAAATAGAATAGATCATTCTTTAAAGGATGTTTTACACAAGGTTTATTCTCGTGATCTTTTCGGAAGAGATTAATTGAAAATCCTTGTAACTGGCGCTGTTGGATTTATAGGTTTTCATACCGTAAAGGAACTATTAAAAGAAGGGCATGAAGTTACTGGATTAGATAATATCAATGACTATTATGATCTTGAGCTAAAGAAAGCAAGAAAAACTCAAATAGATAAATTTCTATCTTCAAATCAAAATAAAGGTCAGTTTTCTTTTTATAAATCTGATTTGTGTGATTTGAAGTCACTAAAAAAAATTTTTTCTAAAAATAAATTTGAACAAATAATTCACCTTGCTGCACAAGCAGGAGTTAGATACTCTTTTGAAAAACCTTCGTCATATATTGACTCAAATATTAAAGGTTTTTTCAATTTATTGGAGATTGCTAAGGACAAAAAAATAAAACATTTTATTTTTGCATCTTCTAGTTCTGTTTATGGAATGAGTGAAAAGATCTCTTTTTCCGAAGATCAAACTACTGATCAACAAGTTTCTTTATATGCTGCGACAAAAAAAATAGATGAAATACTTGCACAAACTTATTCACACCTCTATGAAATGCCGATTACCGCTCTCAGATTCTTCACTGTTTATGGGCCTTGGGGCAGACCAGATATGGCTTATTTTAAGTTTACCAAAGCAATTTATGAAAAAAAAATAATAGAAGTTTACAATTCTGGAAAAATGTCTAGAGATTACACTTATATAGACGATATAACTGATGGAATAATGAAATCCTTAAAAAAAATTCCAAAAAAGGCTGTAAAAAAAGGCTATTCATCCGATTCTATGTTTAATATTTATAATTTAGGAAACGATAAACCTATAGAACTTTTAAATTTTATTTCTATCTTGGAAAAAACATGTAATAGAAAAGCAAAAAAAATTTTTTCTCCCTTGCAAAAAGGTGACGTTATCTCAACAAGAGCAAATATAAACAAATCTATGAAAGATCTTAATTATTCTCCTTCTACATCTTTGGAAGAGGGTTTAAAAAAATTTAATGATTGGTTTGTAGAATTTTATAAAAAAGACATATGAGTAATTCCCTTTGGAAAGATATTTTTACCAACATACATCACTTATATTCAATAATTAGTAGAAAAAGAAAGGTTCAATATTTTTTTCTAATTTTAATTATGATTTTAAGTGCTGTGTCTGAATTAATTAGTCTAGGAGCTGTTTTCCCCTTTTTGCATGCTGTCGCAAATCCTGAAAGTCTTAAAAATTCCGATTCTATTGCTTATCAAGTTATAAATTTTTTTGGTTTAAGTTCCTCAATAAATCCACTTTATTTTTTGGCCTTTATATTTTCTATAGCTGCGATTTTCTCAGGAATAGTTAGGTCTTTTTCTGTGTGGTTTGGAGCATATCTATCCTTTAAAACCGGTGTAGATTTAAACCAAAAGTTATACAAAGATTTCTTGAATGATGAATATTTGGTTCATGTTTCTAGAAACTCTAGCGAACCAATTAATGTATTAACAAATAAGGTAAATATAGTTATTCAGAATATTCTAGTACCTACATTTATGATCTTCAGTTCATTAGCAATATTAATTGCAATTATTGGTGCCATCTTATTTATAAATTTTTCAATATCTATTTTCGCTATCCTTGGATTTTCTGCGATTTATTTTTTAATCTTGTTTCTGACAAGCTCAAGAAAAAGATTTAATAGTGAACTTGTAGCAACTTCATCAACGTCCATTTTGAAGACATTATCGGAAAGTTTTGGAGGAATTAGGCATGTAATCATGGGAAATGCATATTTGTATTTTTTAGAAAAATTCTTTAAACATGATGAAATATTAAAAAAAGCACAAGCAAGCAGTTTTTTTCTTGCAAATTTTCCAAGATTTGGAATGGAAGCGTTAGGGTTAACATTTATAGTAATAATCGCTGTCATTATGATGGAAGAGGGCCTCTCAAGCTCAGTTATTCCTATTCTCGGCGTTCTAGCATTAGGAGCTCAAAGGTTATTGCCAGTTATGCAGCATATATACGTAGCCCTATCAATGATAGAGGCAGGCCAATCATCATTAGATGATATCTTAAAATATGAATATGAAGAAAGTAAGAATTTAAAAGAAGAATTTAAAAAAGAAGAAATAAATTTTAAAGAATCTATTTTGTTGGAAAATGTAGATTTTTCTTATGACAATATAAAGGATGTTATTTCAGATGCGACAATTGAAATTAAAGAAGGTCAAGTTATAGGCATAGTTGGAGAGACCGGCTCTGGAAAATCCACAATTGTTGATATTATCATGGGACTTTTGCTTCCTGATAATGGAGGAAAGATATTAATTGATAATAATCCTTTAGATAAATCAAATATCCATAGCTGGAGGTCTAAGGTTTCACATGTTTCTCAAGAAATTTACTTATCTGATGCTACAGTTAAAGAAAATATTGCTTTTGCAAGCAAACTCGAAGATATAGATTTTGATAAAATAGACAAGGTAATTAAACTTTCTTGTTTGGAAAACTTCTTAAGTAAGAAAGCGCAAGGAATAGATTTAAAAGTTGGCGAAAGAGGAGCTTCTTTGTCAGGAGGCCAAAGGCAACGAATTGCCATAGCTCGTGCATTATATTACGAAAAGGAATTACTTATTTTAGATGAAGCCACAAGCGCATTAGATTCAAAAACAGAGACACAGGTTATAAAAAATATTTTAACGTCTACAAATTTTAAGGCCATAATTATGATTGCTCACAGATTATCAACTTTACAAAAGTGCGATGTAATTTATAAATTAGATAAAGGAAAAGTAATAAAAAATCCCATGGAATAATTCAAATGAATAAAAATATCAACGAATTATTGAGATTGAGATTGTCTACAAAAGACTCTCTTAAATATTTTCATCAAGGTACTAGAGATGATCCAGAGCTAGAGATATTAAAATGTAAAAAATCTGGAGTTATAGTTTTAGAAAAATGTAAACATAATGAAGATTATTATAAAAATAATAAAATTTACAAAAATAAAGACATCTCTATGGGGTCTTTGAAGAAAAACGATCCAATCAATAAAGCACAACTTCAAGATGATTTAAATAGATTCAATTCTTACAAAAAAATTATAAAAGATAAAAATTATTTAGATTTTGGTTGTTGCAAGGGAGAATTACTAAAAAAATCAAAGGGAATAGCCAAATATGTTGCCGGTGTTGAGTTAGAGCATGATAATAGAAAAGAACTTAATAAAACAGGAATAGACTGCTTTGAATATGTAACAGAAATAAAAGACAAAAAATTTGATCTGGTTACTCTTAATCATGTTTTTGAGCATCTCTCTGACCCTTTAAAAACAATTGATGATATTTCAAATGTTATGAAAAAAGGAGCACTTTTAATAATTGAAGTTCCTCATGCAAGAGATATCCTAATAGAAATATTTGACTCAATGGAATTTAAAAAATTTACTTTTTGGAGCGAACATTTAATCTTACATACAAAACAATCTTTGGAAAAATTTCTTACTTATTCAAAAAAATTTAATTGCTTAGAAGTTCAGGGATTGCAGAGATACCCAATAACAAATCATTACTATTGGCTTCTAAAAGGGAAACCGGGAGGTCATGAACATTTAAAAAATATTGATGATAAAGAATTTCATAGTCAATATGAAAAGTATTTAGATAATTTTGAATTGACAGATTCAATTGTCGGCTTTTTTAAAAAAAAATGATTTAAAAAATTTTATATAAGTATAAAGTCCAATAAGATTGTTTAGATTCAAACTTTTTTTCAAAAGCTAATCCATTTTCAATTGGTACTTTAGAAATTAAATACTGTACATTATCTTCAATAAGAATTTTTTTATTCATTTCTATATTTTCTATTTTTCTTGATGAGTTATTAGAGTAAAAATTCTTTCCAGTAACTTCATTGAAAAGATAAAGTCTATTCCCCCAATTTTTGAAATAATTAAGTAAATTAATATCTTTTTCTAATTCTTTAGAAAAAGCATTAAAAAAACGATTTTTTTTCTCTAAAGGATAATAAGTTAGATAAAAATCATAAGTCTTGAGATCGTTGTGAAGAGCAATGATTGGATGAATGCCTAAACTAATTACTTTAAAAGAAGATGTAGGTTTTTCAATATGATCCTTAATTTCTCTAAATAAATCTTCCTCAACAAATTGAGAATATGTGAAGCCGTATCTTTCCTTAGAAGTAAGATATTCATGTTTAAAGATACCCGAAAAAATTATTTGTGAAGAAATTAATAAAACTAAGAAAAAGTTTGTTGATTCTTTTGGTAAAAAATTATTTTCCTTAATGATTGAGGCGGACATATAAAAAAGTATCATCCAAATAAATGGGCTTAGCCAAGTAAATCTCGTTATATTAAAAGTTTTTAAAAAAGGAATAAATTCTTTTACAACCAAAAGCCTATCCCAGTACCAAAATCCAAAATTTACTGAAAATAAGAAAACTAACAAAAGGTAAAATAAAAATTTATTTTTATAAATCGATAAAGGATTTAATTTTAATAAAATTAAAGAGACAAAAATCGAAGGAATAATAAAATATGTTTGATGGCTTGGAGCATGAGGATGTCCATAAATGAAATTTAAGAGACCTCTGTAGGTTGCTCCAGCAAAAGAACCATTATCCCAAATAAATTCAATCCTATGAGGTATAAAGGATGGATTTATATTTTCAAGAATTAAACGATATTCAATTAAAAAAAATATAAAAGTTACAAAAATTAAAATAAATAAATACTTAAAATTAAAATGTTTATTTCTTAAAAAATTATATAAATATAAAAAAAATAGTATTCCCAAAAGGAAGAAATAAGTTGTTATAAATGAACTTGTAAAAGGGATAATAAGAATACACAACCAGTCAAAACTTGAATTAATATTTTTTTTTATTTTTAAAATTGAATTTAAAAAGAGTGGTATTCCGGCAATAGAAAGCCCATTGCTTCCATAAAAGGGCAATAAACAAAAACAAAGAGAAATTCCAAAAATTAAAAGAACGTTTTCTTGATTTTTAGAGACATGATTTCTTATAAAAAAGAACATTCCAAAGTAAGCAACAACTTTAATCAGAAGCTGCATAAAAATATAAGCTTCATGAGGCCTTAAAAAATAAGTAAGTAGGTGAATGATATTAAATTCACTTCCAAGAGATAACCTAGTTACTCCAAGCTCATCTATAAAAAAATTAGAAGGCAAAAATAATAAATTATTTTTAGTCATGAATTCTGACATTAAAAAGCCGTAATCAAAATTATCTTGATAATTAAAAAAAGAATGCTCTAAGGAAGCAAAAAAAGGAATAAAATATAAAATTATTAGACTTAAACAGGAAATGTGAACGTAATTTTCCTTTAATTTGTAAAATCCATTCTTCATAAATAAAATTAGGAAACTAAGGATTATTTTGTAGATTCAATAAAAAGCTTATTCAATTCAAAAATTTTCCAATCCTTATTTTTTTCTTTATTGTTATTTTTCCATTTTAAAAGAGGATCAGAAAAGAAATATCCTATTCTTTGGCAATCATCTTTATTATTTGATTTTATTTCTTCAGCAAATTTTATTGTTTCTGTTTTCATATAACTTCTTGCATTGCTTAAATTACCCGCGCATGAAAAATAAAAAGCATATTTAGAACGCTTGATGGAAGCATCACCTGAAGATACAGGAGAAGAGCTATGCAAAAGCCTGCCATCAAATATAGCCAAATCTCCCGATGATATGTCAATAGGTTTTTGTTTGTTTTTATAAAATTTCTTTATTAACTTGTCAAAAAAATTTCTCATTATAGGTAGTCTCCAAACTATCCTAAAAAGGTAGTATTTATGAGATCCTTTTATGGCCCAGATTCCTCCTGAATGATCAGAGTCATTATCTTGGAAATATAGACCAAGCTTTGCACATTGAAGATTTGGCAATTCCTTTTTTAATCCATGTCTTATATAGGATTGAGAGTCATAATGAGGTATCAAAAGTTTTTTTGGAGTATTGTTGATTTGTAAAATAAAATCGGGAACTAAAATTGGATCTTCAAATATTTCATTTAAGACTTTTTTTAGTCTTTTGTTCAGAGTATCTTCAAGTAATTGCAAAGAGTGAGGTATTTCTTCAAAAGGAATGTATCTTCTTTCCAAATTTTGATTCTCAGTATGCAAAAATAATTTTCTATATTCTTCAATCTGCTCTCTAGAAAAAAAATTTTTTAAAATAATTATTCCATCTTTTTCATATAAAGACATCAATTCCGTTTTATTCATAACAAATTATATAATTTTTTTATTACCATCTAAATAAAATATTATATTCAGGATGCTTGGCATCATAGTTTGGGCCTACAGCGTCAAAATTTCTCAGAGTTTTTCCATTTTTTTTATAAAATTTTATTATTTCTTTAATTTTTCTATTTTCATAATTATAAAGTTCAATATTATTGATTTCTTTGACGAGCTCTAAACTTTCTATAAAAGTCCTCAGAGTTGCAAGATTACCTAATTCGTTCCAATGATTATTATAATTAAATCTAGAAGAAAAATTTTCACTTGGAAAACTTTCTTTCGCTTTTGGTAAAAAAAAGAAATTTAAATTTTCTAGATTATTTTTTTTATCCAAAGAGAGAATTTTTTTAAAGACTAATCTATCCTTGTCTCTCGGCAAAACAGCGACGTAAAATTCATAATCTTCCCCTTCAGCATGCTTTTTCCATTCACCAAGTATAAAAAGAAACTTTTTTGCAATTTCCATTGTTAATGAGCTTGGATCATCGGAGAGAAAATCTCTAGACATTGAATTGGCATTAGAATCCAAATATCTAGAAAAGTAGTCTCTTCTTGAAGGGTTAGCTATCCTGTTAAGCATTTTTTCAGAAAGACTGTCTCTAGCTGAAGGATGCCACCTTTCTTGGTAAACCAAATATGCCTCTAAAATTAAATAAGTTATTCTGAAATTTGTAGAAAAAGTATATACATAATCTAAAAGTGTTTTTTCTAATTTATTAAAATCGATGTATCTATTTTCTAATTCATTCTTATTATTAATTTTAAATAAATTTACTTCATAAAGATTTTTTAGGTCATTTTCGCAAAAAACATAAATGATTTTTTTGAATTTGAACTTTTTATAAAAATTTAAGTAATTTTGAAATGACTGATCCATTCCAAAACCATCTACTCCAAAATTTACAATATTTTGACTTTTTAAAAAATCATTTAAGTAATTTGTAAATGAAAATTCATCACTGATTCTTCTATTTTCTGTAAAACTGTCTCCAAAAAAGCCTATAACTTGCTCTATTTCACTTAGTTCTAATTTCGAATGATTTTTTATTCCATAACTATCATAAATATGAGGCATATATATATTTAGATCAGGATGCTTCTCATATTCAATTATATTTGGATATCTCTTATTGATAGTATTAGCAGGAAGAAATTTCTGATTTATCTGAGATTCATATCTTCCATCAAAATATAAATATGTCTCGATAAATAAAAGACTAATAAAAATAGAAATAAAGATAACTATTAAAGAAGTAAATATTTTTAATAAAAACATTTTTTATATTTTACATTTAAAAAAATAAAATTTTGCTTCTATTTTACAAATTGAAATTATGAGATAATTTAATTTTATGTCTGTTTCCAAAAAAAATGATATCGGCGGTTCCGATAAAAACTTTTCAATTGTTTTTTCAGTAGTTTTTTTTATAGTTGGGATTTATCTTTCTTTAAAAAATTACAACTTAATTTATTGGCCTTTTTTAATTTCAATCCTTCTTATTCTAATTGGATACCTTAAACCAAGCATTTTAAAAATACCTAATATCTTATGGACAAAATTTGGTATCTTTTTATCAAGATTGTTGAATCCTATCATTTTAGGAGTAATTTATTTGTTAACAATAATTCCAATAGGTTTGATATTTAAAATTATCAATAAAGATCCATTAAATAAAAAAATTAATCTTGATATTGATTCATATTGGATTAAGAGAGAAACGCCTCCAGAATCATTTAAAAATCAGTTTTAAAAAACTCAATGATTTCACTAATAAAAGAACTTTGGAAATTTATGAGGGTAAGGAAAAAGTTTTGGTTATTACCAATTCTAATAATCCTTGGAGTATTTGGGGGGTTAATTGTTTTAACCCAAGGTACTGCAGTGGCTCCATTTATCTATACCCTTTTTTAAAATGTATATTTTAGGAATTTCTGCGTTCTATCATGATAGCGCTGCAACATTAATTAAAAATGGAGAAATAATTGCTGCAGTTCAAGAAGAAAGGTTTACTAGAAAAAAACATGATTCTGGTTATCCAACTAATGCAATAGATTATGTTTTGAGAGAAGCAAATATCATAATAAATGATATTGAATATGTAGTCTTTTATGATAAGCCGCTTTTGAAATTTGAAAGGCTTTTGGAAACGTATTTATCTTTTTCACCAAAAGGTTTTTCTTCTTTTAAAATGGCCATACCTGTATGGATAAAAGAAAAATTATTTTTAAAGAGTTTTCTGCTGAAAAATTTAAGAAAACTAGATAAAAATTTTAAAGAACAAAATATTATGTTTTCAGAACATCACCTCAGTCATGCTGCAAGCGCATTTTATCCTTCCCCATTTGAAGAGTCTGTAATACTAACTTTAGATGGAGTAGGAGAATGGGCTACAACGAGTGTAGCAATCGGTAAAAAAAATAAAATCAAAATTAAGAAAGAGCTACATTTCCCTCATTCTCTTGGTTTGCTTTACTCTGCTTTCACTTACTACACTGGGTTTAAAGTCAATAGTGGGGAATATAAGCTAATGGGTCTAGCCCCTTATGGAAAGCCAAAATATAAAGAAATAATTTTAGAAAACTTAATTGACTTAAAAAAAGATGGATCTTTTAGATTAAATCAAAATTATTTTAATTATGCTTCTGGATTAACCATGGTGAACAAAAAATTTGAAAATCTATTTGGTGAATGCTCAAGAAAATCAGAAGAAGATGATCTGACACAATTTCACATGGACATAGCATCATCTATTCAAGATGTAACTGAAGAAATAGTCCTTAAAATTACAAAAAATATAGCTCTTGAATACAAAATAGACAATCTTTGTTTGGCTGGAGGAGTGGCTTTAAATTGCGTCGCTAATGGAAAAATTTTAAAGGATGGAAGCTTTAAGAAAATCTGGCTACAGCCTGCTTCAGGAGATGCAGGAGGTTCTTTGGGAGCAGCACAGGCTCTTTGGTTTAATGAATTTGAAAATGAAAGGAAAATTAACAAAAGCGACAGTATGAAAGGGAGTTATTTAGGACCAAGTTTTTCAGATGAAGAAATTGAAGAAGAATTAAAAGAACTTGGAGCTGTATATAAAAATTTTACATATGAAGAAGTTATAGACAAAACTGCAGAATATTTATCAGATTCTAAGGCAGTGGGGTGGTTTCAAGGCAGAATGGAGTTTGGCCCAAGAGCTTTAGGAGGAAGATCCATACTTGGCGATCCTAGAGATGAGAAAACTCAAAAAAACCTAAATCTTAAAGTCAAATATAGAGAAAGTTTTAGACCGTTTGCCCCCTCTGTCTTAAGTCATAAGGTTTCTGAATGGTTTGACCTTCATGAAGCAAGCCCTTACATGTTAATGGTTGCAGATATAAAAAAGGAAAAAAGATTCAATATGTCAGAAGCAGAAAAAGAATTATTTGGAATAGAAAAACTAAATATCAAAAGATCACAAATTCCAGCAGTAACCCATGTTGACTATTCAGCAAGAATTCAATCAGTTCACAAAGAAACTAATAAAATGTATTTTGATTTAATTTCAAAATTTGAAGAAATTACGAATTGTCCAGTATTAGTTAATACTTCTTTTAATGTAAGAGGAGAACCCATCGTTTGCAATCCAAAAGACGCATTTAAGTGTTTCATGGGGACAGAGCTAGATATTCTTGTGATGGGTAATTTCATTTTGAAAAAAATAGATCAAAATAAAAAACTTCTTGAAGATTATAAAGATAAGTTTGAACTAGATTAAAAACCTTCTTTTTTAATTAAGCTGGAAAGAAAGGCATAACCTTCTGGACTTAAATGTCCAAATCCAAATTCATTGAATATATATTTATCCTTATAAATGTGCGGTTCTAAGTCTACAACTTTAAAATCATAATTATTAGCAAGGTTTATTACATCTTGCTTATGATAATTAAACTTTGAAGATAATCTTAATTTATCTGGAATATAAACAAATATCTTGTTCGCTTCACTTTCATCTGCATAATTACTTAATAGAGAAATTATAATTTCATATTCTGCCCAATTCCATTCAAAACTTTTAAGGTGATGAGGATTAAATCTTAGATTTAACCTTTCTCTTAGATTTCTAGCTAGAAGAAAAGATTTTATTTTTTGAAGAGATAGATTATTTAATATAGATGATTTTTCATTTACATAAAATTCATTTCTAATTGATTCATAAACGCTTCTTTTTAAATAGTTGATATTTGGAATTGCTTTACTTGAAACTCTACAATCTATAACAGATTCACAATTCAAATAAGATCTTAGATGTTTGCTTTTCAATTCATCTTTTAAATTTTCGAAGTCATTGCCTTCAAAGTATAAGTAGATAAAATTATCTAGAGACCCAGATATTGATTCTTGAACGTCTACTAGAGTTTTTAATTCTAATAGAGGACCATTACCTGAATAACTTAAATTGAGAATATTTAAATCTTTTAAGTAATAAGCTAGAGTTTCATTTTCGTTTACACAAGCTCCAAAAGCAAAAGAATCACCTAAAAGAATTGTTTTGCTATTTTTTGAGTAAGCTGAATTAGAATTATTTAATCCATAGTTATCTGAAAAAAATTTATTAAATTTTCCTGTTTCATTACACATAATAGTTGAGAAATTTTCCATTCCTCCGACAGGAAAAATTCCATCTAAATCTCTTTTTATAGAATTTTTATAACTATCAATGAAATAAAAAGGAGGAATTAAAAATTTTATTTTTTCTTGCAAATTACTTATATCTTCTGCTACTTCGACTGCCGTTCTAGAATCCCAATCTTCTAAGGGTTTAGGATCTTTAAGAATTAGATATATTTCAAAAGACCATATGGAAATCAAAATACTTAACAGAACTATAAATGTATTTGTTATCAGAGAATTTATTTTTAGGCTTCCCATACGCTTAAGAGCAAGTTAAAGAAGTATATTAACTTAATAGATAGTTTTTTAATAAAAATTAAATTAGTCATAATAATTATTTAAACACGATCCCTTTTAATGTATCGTTTTGAATAATATGAATGATTTTAAAAAATTATTTGAAGAGTCTATAAAAGTTAAACAAGACGTTCTTAAAAGTAAAAGTTTAGATAATTTGTTTTCCATTGGGGATGCAATTATAGATTCGATTATTAAAGGAAAAAAATTAATGCTCTGTGGAAATGGCGGCTCTGCGGCAGATGCTCAACATTTAGCTGCTGAGATGTTGATAAGATTAAAACCAGAAAATAATAGAGAAGGCATACCAGCAATATCACTTGCTCAGGATACTTCTTCGTTGACAGCTTGTGGAAACGATTTTGGATATGATCAAATTTTTGAAAGAATGGTTAAAACTATTGGCAACGAGGGAGACTCTTTGCTTTGTATTACTACTTCAGGAAAATCAAATAATATTATATTGGCTTTAGAGGCGGCTAATAAAAAAGGGATCAAAACCTTCTCCTTTCTTGGCGGAAGTGGTGGCAAATGCCTAGACCTTTCAGATAACTATTTTTTAGTTCCAAGTAATGTGACAGGAAGAATCCAAGAAAGTCATATTACTGCTGGCCATGCTTTGATGGAATATATAGAAGATGCTCTTATAGAAAAAAAATATATATCCGTCATTTGATTCTTATTATTATCGATGACTTTAAAAAAATATAATCATAAAAAATTAGCGGCTATAGTTTTAGATTTCGATGGTGTTCTGACAGATAATAGAGTTTTGACTTTTGAAGATGGTAAAGAAGCTGTTTTTTGTAACAGGTCTGACGGATTAGCTGTAAACGTTTTAAATAATTTAAAAATAAGAACTTTTATTCTATCTTCTGAAAAAAATAAAGTTGTAAAATATAGAGCAAAAAAATTAAAAATAGATTGTTTTCACTCAATAAAAGATAAAGAGAATGAATTAAGGAAGATTTCTAAAAAAGAAAAACTAAATTTAAAAAATGTTATGTATGTTGGAAATGATTTAAATGATTTTAAAGCGATGAAAATTTGTGGAATTAAGGTGTGTCCTTGTGATTCTCACATAAAAATTAAAAAAATTGCTAATTTTAAAACAAAGGCTAGAGGAGGAAATGGGGTTTTAAGAGAAATTGTGGAAAATTTTTTAGAAATAGATATGATAAATAACTTTTAAAGACTAACAGGGGGGAAAGATATGCCTGTATATATAATTGCTGAAATCGGAATAAATCATAATGGTGATTTAGAAATTGCTAAAGAATTGATTGATTTAGCATCTGAATCAGGAGCGAACGCAGTAAAATTCCAAAAAAGAACTTTGGATCTTGTTTATACAGAAGAGCTTTTATCTTCAGAAAGAGAAAGTCCTTGGGGAACTACACAAAGAGAACAAAAAGAAGGATTAGAATTTGAATTAGATGACTATAAGATCATTGACGAATATTGCAAAAAAAAGAATATTGACTGGTTTGCTTCTGCATGGGATTTAGAAAGTCAGAATTTTTTAAATCAATTTAATTTACCATTTAATAAAATTGCTTCTGCTATGCTTGTTTACAATCCTCTATTAGAAAAGGTGGCCTCAGAAGGAAAGCATACCTTTATATCTACTGGGCTCAGTTCAATGGAAGACATAAAAAATGCGATAGAGATTTTTAAAAAAGCAGACTGTCCTTTCGAACTAATGCACTGTGTTTCAACCTATCCTATGAAAGATGAAGATGCCAACTTAAAAATGATTGAAACCTTAAGAAAAGAGTTTGATTGTAATGTAGGTTATAGCGGTCACGAATCTGGACTTGCAATTTCATATGCGGCTGTGGCTTTGGGAGCAACTTCTTTAGAAAGACATGTCACTTTAGATAGAACTATGTATGGTTCTGACCAAGCTGCATCTATAGAGCCTTCAGGTTTTAGAATGTTAGTTGGCGCTGTAAGAAAAATTGAAAATGCCATGGGTAATGGAAAAAAAATAATTTTAGATGAAGAAATAAAAATAGCGGAAAAACTTAGAGCACATTTATAAAATTTATTTCTAATGAAAGCAGTTCTGATTCTTCAAGCCAGAATGGGCTCAAAAAGATTCCCCCAAAAATCTTTAAAACCTCTCTTCGGGAAGCCACTAATTTATAGAATATTAGAAAGGGTAGTAATTTGTAAAAATATAGACAAAATTATTTTAGCTATACCTGATACTAAAGAAAATGAACCTTTAGAAAAAATAGGAGCAAGTTTAGATGTTGAAATATTTAAAGGATCAGAAGAAGATTGTCTCGATAGGTATTATAAAGCAGCTCTTGAGCAAGGGGCTGACTATGTTTTAAGACTTCCAGCAGATAATTTTGCACCTAATCATGAAGAAATTGATAATATTTTGAATTTTCACTTAAAGAATAACCCCAATGGATTTAGTTCAAATTTGGCCGAAGTATTTAATTCTGGTTATCCTGATGGAATAGGTGCAGAGATATTTAGTTTTAAGCTTTTAGAAGAGGTTTGGAAAAAAAATAAAGATCAAAAATATAGAGAACATGTTCATTTAAATTTTTTTGATTATTCCACTCAAAAACCTGTGAATGAGGCATGGTGCCCTGTGAAATCACCGATTTGCCCAAAAAAATATAGTAGACCAGATATAATCTTAGACGTGGACACAGAAGAACAATATAAATACGCTGAAAGTCTTTATAATTATTTGTATCCTAGAAATAAGCATTTTTCTATAGAGGACATAATTCATTGGCACGATAATATTTATGGAGAAAATTAAATCATGAATAAAAGAAAAGTTTATTTTAATGGCAAATTCGTTAACGAAGACGAAGCAAAAATATCTATTTATGATTCTGCTCTAATGTTTGGAGATATGGTCTTTGAGATGACAAGATCTTTTAATAAAGAACAATTTAAATTAAAAGATCATATTAAAAGACTTTATGATGGATTAAAGATCCTTAGAATTCCAATTGATATTTCTCCAGAAGAAATGGAAAAAGCTTGTTATGAAACAATTGAAGTAAATGACCCTTTATTTAATGATGACGACGAACATAGACTAATGATTGATGTTTCGAGAGGCCTTTTAGGAATTTATAATGAAATAGAAGGTCTACATAAAGGTTCAAATGTGATTATTGCAGACTTTCCTCTGAAGTGGACTGTTGCAAATATGGGACATTTATTTGAAAAAGGAATTAATGCCGTTATCACTTCTCAAAGAGGTATTCCTTCTCAATATTTAGATCCAAAAATAAAAAATAGAAGTAGAATTTTTTATTTAATGGCAAATATTGAAGCAAGTCAAATGTCAGGAGAAGACAATTGGGCTTTGCTTTTAGATGATGATGGTTTTGTTGCAGAAGGCACAGGAGATAATTTCTTTATAATAAAAGACGGTGTTTTGATATCTCCAGAAGGTAGAAATATTCTCAGGGGCATCTCTAGAGAATATGTTATGAAGGAAATTTGTCCTTCAGTAAAAATACAAGTAAAAGAAAAAAATATTGAACCATTTGATGTTTATACCGCAGATGAGGCTTTTATGACAGGTACTCCTTTCTGTATGCTCCCAGTAACTTCTTTGAATGGTGTTGCTATTGGATCTGGAAAAGTTGGAGATGGGTATAATAAAATCTTGAATTGTTGGAATCAAATGGTTGGATTAGATATAAAGAATCAAATACAAATTTGGGATTCTAAAAATAATAAACATTCTCAAAATGGTCCTACTCCTTATAAATTTAAAAAATAGATAAATGTCTATTTTTAATATTAATGAAAAAAAAATCATTGTAACTGGAGCGAATCAAGGTAATGGTTTGGCTATAGCAAACGGTCTTCATGACGCTGGAGCGTTTGTAATAGGTCTTGATATAAAAATTACGGAAAATACAAAATTTATTTCTAGAGAGATAGACCTTACAGATTTAAAGTCTACTAGAGAAATTTTTAGTATAGTTTCTTCAGAATTTGGAGAAATTACAGGCTTAGTTAATAATGCCGGGATAAGCTTAGAAATGGATAAAGAATATTTTGATATTCAAATCTATGAAAGGACTCTTAATATAAATCTAAAAGCTGCCTTTAATCTTACAACTTTATTTTGCGAGGCTTTGAAAGATAAGAAAGGAGGAAGTGTAGTTAATATTACAAGCTTAGGAGCGGAATTGGGCTTTCCATCAAATCCTTCTTATCAAATATCTAAAGCAGCTTTGAGGCAATTATCTAAATCTTTTGCATATGATTGGTCAAAGTATAATATAAGATTTAACAACATATGCCCTGGATATATAAAAACTTCTATGACAAAAAAAAGTTTTGATGATCCTAAATTAAATAAAGAAAGAAAAGAAAAAACTTTGTTAGATAGGTGGGGAAATCCAAGTGACTTGATTGGTGCCTCAATTTTTTTACTTTCTGAAGCTTCATCATATACCACAGGTTCTACCATTTACGTTGATGGAGGGTGGACAACTAAAGGCATATAATTGAATATGCGCGAAGATAAGAAAATAATTTTTATTGTTCGAAATATTATAGATTTCGAATTTTCTTTACCATTAATCTTAAATACAAAAAATTCAGTAATCCTAATTCTTAATGACTTTGTTTTGCCTAAAAGGTACATTTCTTTGATAAACGAAAAAAAAATATCACACCTGTTTTTAAAAGATGATTACTTATTATTCTATTTTTTTAAGTTAAGTAATGTCTTAAATAAAGTTTTTTTTAAACTTAATCTAGAACTAAAATTTATTGAAAAAAATATTCTAGAAATTCAATACTCTCTCATAAAAAGAGTCGTTTTAAATTTTTCTATCACTAAAGATGATATTTTTATATTTGATCATAATGCAAATGCAAGAACAAAAAAACTGATTAAATTTATAAGATCAAAATTTAAAGAAAAAATTAAAATAATATCAATACCACATGGCATAAATTTTTTTAAAAATTATATGACAGATATTCACAACATATCTTCTCCAAAAAAAAATGAAGATTACAAGCTTTTTGATCTTATTATTTGTTCAGATCAGAGACAAGCTGATGATATGGAGGGGAAAAAAATAATTTTAGAACCTTTGGTTTACACTACTGAATGGAATCAAAATCTAAATAAATACTTTTTAAAAAAAGAATATTCTAGAAATAATAATCAAAAAGTTCTTGTATTACACTCTAAATATGTAGGGAATATATCTAAATTAGAATTTGAAAGAGCTTTAAAAATTTTAGATGCAAATTCTGATAATTTAGATATAAAATTAAAAGTGCACCCAAGAAGCTATAAAGAAGTAAATATAAAAAATTATAAATCTATTTCTTTGTTCGATGGATATATTGATGAAGCATTTGAATGGGCAGAGGTTATAATTTTTTCCTCAACCTCGTCAATAATAAACGCATTTATAAGAAAAAAGCCTGTTATTTGGATGAAATTTTCCACAAGTAACTTAATTCAAGATCATATAGCTGATAACTGTAGCGTCGCAAATTCTCCCGATGAATTTTTAAGCTTAATTATTGATCTTCCGAAAAGAAATTTAAAAATTGCCCAATACAGCCCAAATAATTTTTCTGACCTTTTGTTAGAATGGAAAGAAGTTATATTAAAATAATCATGGTTAGTAAATTAAATTAATAAAATGTTAAAAAATTCTGCAATTTTAATTACGGGAGGAACAGGGTCATTTGGCAATGCATTTGTTCCTATGACTTTAAAAAAATTTAAGCCCAAAAGGTTAGTCATTTATTCAAGAGATGAAATGAAACAATGGGAAATGGCTAAATCTTATGTAGATTATCCAGAGGTAAAATTTTTTATAGGCGATATTAGAGATAAATCTAGACTTAGCAGAGCTCTTGATGGAATAGATTATGTTGTTCATGCGGCAGCAACAAAAATAGTTCCTACTGCTGAATATAATCCTTTCGAGTGTATTAAAACAAATGTTTTGGGAGCAATGAATTTAATAGATGCATCATTAGATCAAGGTGTAAAAAAAGTTGTAGCTCTATCTACTGATAAAGCTAGTAACCCCGTAAATCTTTATGGAGCTACTAAATTAACCTCAGATAAACTATTTATCGCAGGAAATTCATATTCAGGAGCAGATAAAACAAATTTTTCAGTAGTAAGATATGGGAATGTTATGGGCTCAAGGGGATCTGTTATTCCTTTTTTCTTGTCAGTAGATAAAGAAAAAAAAATACCTGTTACTGATAAAAGAATGACAAGATTCATGATCTCTCTGAAAGAAGGGGTAGAGCTTGTATGGGAATCTTTTGAAGATATGGTAGGCGGAGAGATATACATAAGAAAAAGCCCATCTATGAATATCTTAGATATAGTTAAGGCATGTTCAAAAGGGCAAGATTATGAGATTACAGGCGTTAGGCCTGGAGAAAAGCTTCATGAACAAATGATTGGATTTGAAGATGCTCCATACACTTATGAATATAAAAATTATTTTAAAATTCTTCCTGCTATAAATAATTGGAATATTGACAAAAAAAGAATCAAAAAAGGCAAAAAAGTAAAAAGTGATTTTATTTATTCTTCTGATAAAAATAATCAAAAAATGTCAGTCAATGAACTTAAGTCTTGGATAGAAAAGTATAAGAATACCCTTGGAAGATTTTAGGTAAAGAAATTATGGCTAGAATTTTTTTCATGCCTTTGGAGACTGTTTCAAGAGATCTAGAATATAAAAGGTTTCTTTTTGAGAAAATTTCTAAAGAAAAGGATTTGTTTATTTTTGCCAGGCCATGGGTGCTAGCAAAATTATCCTCTTTTTTTTCAAAAATAAATTGGATTGGTCAAAATTGTTTTGAAATAAGTAGAATTACAAAAAAATCAGCCAAACAAAATTTGAGAAATAAGAAAGGAGTTTTATTTTATATCGATGAAGAAGGTGGCTTCTATCCTAAAAATAGATCAGTTGAAATTTTAGAAAAAAGATATGGAGCTAAAGATTTAGACGAATCAGACTTAATATATTGTTGGGGAGACAAGCAAAAACAAATTTTAAAAAATATTAAATTAAATGCTTCTTCAATTGGGCATCCTAGGTTTCGACCGAAAAATTTGAATTTGAAGATTGATTCTAAAGAAAATATTTTAATCATGACAAATATGTCTCTTTTTTTAAGCAGTAAGAACTTTGCTCATCAATATGCAAGTGAAGAAATATATAATGAAAGGCTTTATGAAGATTCCTTGGAATATTTTAAGCTACTATTATCATTTATAAAAAATTCAAAAAATAAAAAAACAATTTTTATTAGGACACATCCAAGCGAGGACAGAGAACTTTATAATAATATTTTTAAGAACTTGAAAAATGTTTCTATTCTCCCAAGAGAATCTTTAGAAAAAAGCTTATCAAGATGTGAGGAAGTTTTTCATTTTAATTGCACTACCGCCTTGGATGCATATTGTTTTGGTATAAAAAATAAAAACCTAGCAGAAGGATCTTTTACAATTTTAGAAGATTTAACTCATGGAGAGAATCTTTTATCTGATTGGCTAATATTCCCACCAAAAATTGATAAGTTAGTAGATGATATCGAAAAGTTTTCTGCTGAAGAACAACTTTCATTATTTAAAAAAAATATGATTTTCGTTTTTGCTTTATGTTTTGAAATTTTATTTAGAATAAAATCTTTTTTTATGTCTGATAATTATCAAAAAGAAAAATTTGGTCTTTTTAAATCTTCAAAAAAAGGTTTTTTTATTCTTTCCATGGAATTTTTTAATGTCAAATGAAGACTCATGAAAAAAAGGTAAGAAAAATATTTGTTTTGATTCCTTCTTTAAATGGAGATGGTCCCGCTAAGGGAGCAATTGCAATCGCAAATATTTTAAGTACTTTAAATGAAGTTTATCTTATATCCCTAAAAGGAAATCTTGAGAGACAAAAAGATATTTTAGAAATCAACAAATCTGTAAGTCTAGAAATCGCAGGTAGAGGATATTATGAAGGAATAAAAAGATTTATTTTTCTCACTAAACAAAAAAGACCAGACATTGTAATATCTCTCTGTTTAATACCAGATATTTTGAACTTAGTTTTAAGTAATAATGCTAAATCGATTCTCAGTTTTAGAACGAATCACATTTCAGGATATAAAGACATATATGGATTTTTAGGAATTTTTATAGCTTATTTTCATAATTTTCTTCCTGTTTTTAGTTATAAGACTCTGGTAATGTCTTCGGACCATTTAAGAATTCTGCCCAAGCTTGCAAAGAAGAAATGTACTATTTTAAAAAATTTTTTAAATCCATCAATTTCTTTTCCAAAAAAAACATTAAATAAAAAAGAAAAATTTAATATAGTTTTAGTTTCCGGATTAACTAGAAGAAAAAGGATTAAAGAGGCTCTGGATTTTTGTGAAAAAAATAAATTTTATATTGAAAGCATTCATATATTCGGAGATGGATATGAAAAAAACAATCTTATAAGTTTTTCAAATAAAATTGACGTCAAAACTACTTTTTACGGTAATGTAAAAAACCCATGGGAAATTTGTCCAAGTAATCCAATCTTTCTTCATCTTAGCAAAGATGAAGGCTTTCCTAGAGCTATGTTAGAAGCAATGGCAATGAAAATTCCTATTATTTCTTCCAAATTTAGCGGGGTATTAGAGTATTTTAATTTAGAAAAAGATCCTATTCTATTACTAGATGATTCAAATTTTAAAAATTCTTATAGAGATTTTTTCTTAGATATAAAAAATTATCAGGAATCAGATTTTACTTATGATTTTATAAAAAGCACTAATCAAAACTTTTTAATAAATGATTTTGAAAAAGTTTTCAATTAAATGCAATTTTTAGCTCTTTACTTTCCTATATTACTATTGTGTTTCAGTAGATTTTATTTAACAACTTTTCAAACAGCATTTTTAATTGCTTCTTATGCATTTTTCCTCTCATACATTAGGACCTTCGGTGCTGATTATTGGGATTATGTAACTACTTTTGAAAGCTATACTATGGCTTATTCTTTTTTTATGGATGGGTCTTTAGAGCCTTTCTGGCTTCTTTTGGTCAAATTTAATGAACTTTTTTTATTTGATTTTCACGTAGGCTACGGAATAACTGCTTTTTTAAGTGTTTATATTAGAGTTCTAGCTATATGTATTTTTTTTAAATTTTCAAAAAATTTAGCTTTTATTGGAATTTTAGTTTTTATAGCTAACGACTTCATCATTAGGGATTTGGGTCAGATAAGAAATGGTTTAGCTTCTTCTTTTTTCATACTATTTCTATCCTTATATTACAATCAGAGCTCATCACTAAAAAAATTTTTAACGGCTTCTTTTGGCATATTTTCTCATTATGCCAGTTTTTTTGGAATAGCAATTTTCTATTTAGCCGCAAAAATTAGAGGCATTTATTTCTTTATTATTTCATTGTTATATGGAGTTTCTTTATTTTCTTTTTTATATTTTTCTCAACAAATATCTGAATTTATTAGACCTTACTCATTAATTCTTTCTTTAATTATCGATAAACTTTATCAATATACTTCTTCAGAAATATATATTGATGATACTGCTTCACCAATCTTTATCTACATAGCAATCTTGGTATCTTCTTTGATTTTTTTTGTAAGAAAAAAGTTATCTGATTTTGAGTTTATCCTTTATAAGGTTTATCTTTTTGCTCCTCTTACTTTTTTTGTTTTATATTCATATCCTGTATTATCAAATAGACTCTCTACTTTTATTTTAAGTTTGAATTGTTTGATGATACCTATAGCTTTGAAATATGTTTCTTTTAACTTTAATTCTGAAAGCAGGACCCTTATTTTTGTATCAACAACCATCTTTTTTATGTTTATTGGAACCTTCTATATGGATAGGTATTTAAAAATATTTTTTCCTTATTAATTAATAAAATTATTATGAATATTTTAATTTTCGGAGTTACTGGTCTTCTAGGCAACGCAACTTATTCATATTTAAAACAAACCGGTAAATATAAAATTTTCGGAGTTGCGAGAAATAAAAAAATAGTTAAAAAGTTTTTAGAAAAAGATACAAAAAAGATTTTTTATGAAAATGATATTTTAAATGAAATTAATCTTCAAAAAATTTTTGAACTTTCCAAGCCTGAGGTTGTAATAAATTGCGCAGGATTAATAAAGCAAGACATAAACTCTAATTCAGAAATTGACTCTATAAAGATAAATTCTTTGTTTCCTCATTTGCTTCATTCTGTTTGTCAAAATAATTACGCAAGACTGATTCATTACAGCACAGATTGTGTTTTTGATGGAAAAAAAGGAAATTACTCTGAAAAAGATTTGCCAAATTGTCAGGACACTTACGGAAGATCAAAGTTAATGGGAGAAATAATTAACCAAAAAGATGCTCTAACTTTGAGAACTTCTATTGTCGGACATGAATTAGTCACCGCAATTAGTTTGATGAATTGGTTTTTAGAATCAAGAGGCAAAGTAAAAGGTTTTAAAAAAGCTTACTTTTCAGGTTTAACTTCTTTAGAGCATGCAAAAGTTCTAGATAAGTTTATTATTCCAAAAAAAGAATTTAGCGGATTAGTAAACTTAGCCGGAAGAAAAATAAATAAATATAATTTTTTATGTAGTGTTTCAGAAATTTATAACCACAAAATAAACATAGTTAAAGAGGAAAATTTTAAAATCGATAGATCACTAGATGCTTCTCTTTTTAATAAAAAAACAGGTTATTATCCACCACCGTGGGATAATTTACTTACTGAGCTGAGAGGTTTTTTTGAAAAAAAACGATAAGTTAAAAATATTTGTAATTTTAGGAACTAGACCAGAAATAATTAAACTTTCAAGAGTAATACCTAAATTACAAGCATTTTTTGAAACAACTGTTATCCATACAGGTCAAAACTACGATTTTGAACTGAATGAAATTTTTTATAAGGATTTAGAAATAAAAAAACCAGATATTTATTTAAATGCTGCAGGAAAGTCTTACGCTGAAACAATAGCAAATGTGATTCATGAAACAGATAAATTGATTGTTAAACATAATCCAGATGCATGTTTAATTCTGGGAGATACAAATAGTAGTTTAGCTGCAATTCCTGCAAAAAGAAGGAAAGTGCCGATATTTCATATGGAAGCTGGAAATAGAAGTTATGATTTTAGAGTTCCAGAAGAGGTAAACAGAAGAATTGTTGATCATATTTCTGATATAAATTTGACGTATAGCAAAATTGCAAAAAGGTACTTAGAAAGAGAAGGTATTCCTTCCGAACAAATTATTTTTACTGGAAGCCCAATGAAAGAAGTTTTGGATTTTTATTCTGAAAAAATAAAAAATTCTAATATTTTAGAAAAACTAAAAATTAAATCTCATAAATATTTTTTAGTAAGTTGCCACAGAGAAGAAAATGTAGACAATGAAATTAAATTGAATGCATTAATAAATATTTTAAGCTTCATATCTAAAAAATATAAACTACCTATTATTGTTTCAACCCATCCAAGAACAAGGAAAAAATTAAAAAAGATTAAGTTGATTTCAAATAAAAATATAAAATTTTTAAAACCTTTTTCTTTTAGTGATTATATTTACTTACAAAAAAACTCAAAAAGTGTTTTATCTGATAGCGGAACAATTACCGAAGAATCTTCTATTTTAAATTTTCCTGCGTTGAATTTGAGAGAGTCTCATGAGAGGCCAGAGGGCTTTGAAGAAGGGTCTGTGATGATGGTTGGTTTAAATTTAGATAGAATCGAGAACGGATTAGAAATATTAAATTCTCAAAAAAGAGACAATATTAGATCTTTAAATATTATTGATGACTATAATGTTGATAACGTATCAGAAAAAATCACAAGAATAATTCTTAGTTACATAGATTATATTAATAAGTTTGTTTGGAAAAAGTAGTTTTTATATGCGCTTTGCTATAATCTCAGATTCTTTTTTACCCGAAACATCATCTGCAGCTATTCAGCTAACCGATTTATCAAAAGAATTTATTAGACAAAAAAAAGAAGTGATAGTCTTTGTTCCTGATTCAACTTTAAAAAAATCATATAAATTAGATAATTTTGAAGAAATAACCATTATTAGACTTAAAGTTTTTAATATTAAAAGCAAAAATTTAATCTTAAGAGCTATTAACGAATTTTTGATGCCTTTTTTGATGATCAGAAATCTAAAAAAGATAATTGATAGGCCGGATCTACAAAAATTTAATGGGATAATTTGGTACTCTCCTTCAATATTCCTGGGACCTTTGGTTAACAAGTTAAAAAAGAATTCCAAATGTAAAACTTATTTAATTTTAAGAGACATATTTCCAGAATGGGCTTTAGATTTAAAACTTTTAAAAAAAGGACCAATATATTTCTTTTTTAAAACAATCGCTTTTTATCAATATTCACTAGCAGATACTATTGGAATTCAATCTTCTGGAAATAAAATTTATTTTAAAAAATGGATAAAAAAAGCCGGAAGAAAACTAGAAGTTTTAGATAACTGGTTAGAAGAAGTTCCTTCTTATGTAGAAAAATTAAATACAGATAATAATTTTTTTAAAAATAAAAAAATATTTATTCACGCAGGAAATACTGGTCTTGCTCAAGGAATAAATTTAATTTTAGATTTAATAAAGGAATTCAAGAATGACGACAGTATCGGTTTTGTATTTGTAGGTAAAGAAAAAAATATGCATTTCATAAAGAAATATATTTACAAAAATGATTTAAAAAACATTTTGATTCTTGATGAAGTTGATCCTAAATTTATTCCATCTTTATATAAGGAATGTTTTGCAGGAATCGTTAGCCTTGATATAAAACACAAGACGCATAATATTCCTGGAAAATTTATTTCATACTTAAACTCTGGATTGCCAGTACTTGCAGCTATTAATAAAGGTAATGATCTAGAAAATTTAATTACAGAAAATAAAATTGGTTATGTCTCTACAGGAAATAATCTTAAAAAACTCAAAAAGACCTTAATTAAGCTTATCGATAATGAATTTCAAGTAAATTATTATAAAAATTCTAAAGATTTATTTTATGAGAAATTTACATCTAATATAGCAGCAAAAAAAATCTTAAACTCTTTTTTTAATAGAGACTGATAATAAAGACTATAATTTATAATATTATGAATGTAGATACAGTAGTTATTCCAGTAGCAGGTTTAGGAACAAGAATGTTGCCCGCAACAAAAGCAATTCCTAAAGAAATGTTGCCCATTGTAGACAAGCCTATAATTCAACTAATAGTTGAAGAAGCAGTAAAAGCAAAATTTAAAAAAATTATTTTTATAACTCACTCTAGTAAAAATTCTATAGAAAATCATTTTGATAAAAGTTTTGAATTAGAAGCTGCATTAGAAAAAAGACTAAAGAGGGTAATTCTCAAAGAAATTAAACAAATTTCTAAATTAAATGTAATTATTCAAAGTATTAGGCAAGGAGAAGCTAAAGGGCTAGGGCATGCTATTCTTTGCGCAAAATCAATAATAAAAAAAGATCCCTTTGCAGTAATGCTGCCGGATATGCTTTTAGAAAAATTTGATGACTCAGAAAATCTGAATTTATCACATATGAAATTTTTATTTGAAAGGGATAACCAAGACATATTATTGATAGGAAAAGCAAAAAAGAAAGAAATTCCAAATTATGGAATTGTTGAGCTAAATAAATTTAAAAAAAATAATAGAGAATTTTTAATTGAGAATATAGTAGAAAAACCTTCCATTAAGAGAGCTCCATCCTCATATTTCGTGGTTGGAAGATATATATTCAATAATAAATTTTTGAATTATCTAGAAAATTTATTGCCGGATAAATCCGGGGAGTTACAACTTACTGATGGAATAAAAGAATATTTAAAAAATAAAAACATAGTTAAAGGACTTCTTTTAGATGGAAAATCATATGATTGTGGCAATAAAATCGATTACTTAAAAGCAAATGTAGAGTTTGCTATAAAAGATTCTATACTTGGAAAAGAATTTCTAAAATTTTTAAAGGAAAAAACTAAATAAATAATAATTATTTTATTTTTAAATAAAACAGTATTAAATTGAGCATGCACTTAAAAAAATTTTTAAATTTTTTTTTAAAAAAAAAAGAGGTTTATTTAATACAATCATATTTAGATAAAGAATTCGTTATAGATATTATTTCGAATGAGAACATTATAGGTATAGATACAGAGTTTGATTGGAGAAATACCTATTTTCCTAAGCTTTCACTTTTACAAATATCCGCTTCAAATAAAATTCTTTTGATTGATTGTATTAAAATTAAAGATCTTAAATTTTTGAAAAATTTATTAGAGGATAAAAAAAAATTAATAGTCATCCATTCAGCAAGAAGCGATACAACTGTTCTTAATACTAATCTAAAAATTAAAATTAAAAATGTTTTTGATGTACAAATAGCAGAAAAACTCATTAGTAAAAGCGAAATATTAAATTATGGAAAAATTGTCAAAAAATATTTTTCTGTTTCCTTAAATAAATCAGAAACTAAATCTAATTGGCTAAAAAGGCCTTTCACTGAAGATCAGCTTTCTTATGCAGCTGATGATGTAAATTTTTTAATTGAAATATATAAAAAACAGCTAAAAATCTTAAAAAAATTAAGGTTAGTTGAAAGGGCATTCCAAGATTCAGAAAAAGAGTCTTTTTTTGGAAATCAAGATTTATATATTTCTAGACTAAAGAAAATAAAAAAAGCTTCAAAGTTAGAAAAAAAAATATTTATGTGGAGAGAAAAATATGCAGAAAAAAAGAATATTCCACCTTCTAAGATATTTAAAGATAAAGAGTTAAAATTAGTCGCTAAAGAAATTAAAAATAAAAAATATAAAGATGATTTTTTTAAAAAATTTTTTAAGGATTCAACGACTTTAAAAGATTTTTTTTCAGAGATAAAAATATGACAACTTTTTGGATATTCTATTATTGTATTTTAATTTTAAATTGTTTTTTATTTTTTAAATTTATCAAAAATAAATTTATAAAGTTCTTTTTTATACCAATTATCTTTGGAGTTTTTGGTTCAGTATGGTTTACAAAACCTGGAAGCTTAGAAATATCCCCTATAATTTCTATTTTATTCTTAGAATCTTCAATTATAAATTCTAATGGTTATGAAAGATTAATTAGGCCATTAATAAGTTTTATAATTGTATTTCAGATGATTAGCTTGGTTTATTATTTATTTTTTAGTAGAAAAACTAAAAAGAAATAATTTTTGATTTGTTATTTTCTGTGTCAATTAGACCTATTTTGTTTTTTCCTTTCATGATTCCAGCACACTCTCCTGGATTAAAAATTAAAGAGCCATTTAAAATTTCTGATCTAAACCTATGAGTATGCCCGTGAAGAATAAAATCTGCATTCATAGACATCTTATCTGTAATTAAATTTGGGTGGTGAAGTATGTATATATTCTTATTATTTATTTCGATCAAATGAGGCTCTTCAATTAGTTGACATTCAAATTTTTTTGACTCCAATATTAAGGCTTCTTTTTCCATTTCGTCGTTATTTCCAAAAACTCCTATGAGAGGAACATTTAAACTTCGAAATGCAGAAAGAGATTTCGGAAGAGTAATATCTCCTGTATGAACTACTAAAAGAGGGTTTATCTCATTGAAAATTTCACAGATTTTAGAGATATTTTTAAGATTATTATGCGTATCTCCAGTAACTCCAACTAACAAAATTTGTTAAGGTTTCTCAAGAATATGAATAGCGCAGGCTGTTCCAAGTCCAATGACATGAGTCATCCCTATCTTTGCACCTTCAACCTGCCTTTTACCAGCTTCTCCTCTTAGATGAGAACAAACTTCATATATATTAGCAATACCAGTTGCGCCTAAAGGATGACCTTTAGACAGAAGACCGCCAGAAACATTAACCGGAATTTTACCACCTAACTCTACGTGTCCTTCATCAATCATCATCCCTGCTTCTCCATCTTTACACAAACCTAGATTTTCGTAATGCAGCATTTCGGCTGTTGCAAAACAATCGTGTAATTCAACAAGGTTTATATCTTCAGCACCAAGACCGGCTTGTTCATATGCATCTTTAGCAGCAATTCTTGTGCAAGCATTGACATCAGGCATAACTAAATCTCTATCTGTGTAAGGGTCACTAGCAAGAGCAGATGCTCGGACTTTAATTGCTCGCTGCATTCCAAGCTCTTTTGCTTTTTTTTCAGATACTAAAACT